>Ga0209061_1000356_pt1 | contig 127515 bp, 121 predicted proteins | sample Coa_R1_10_FD_187157 | JGI IMG/M metagenome (GOLD analysis project Ga0209061, IMG submission 187157) | Surface soil microbial communities from Centralia Pennsylvania, which are recovering from an underground coalmine fire - Coalmine... | ecosystem: Environmental > Terrestrial > Soil >... | reverse complement strand
TTCGGCCACGCCTGGTCACGATGGCGGCGAAAACACCAGGCCCGTGCCCGCTACCACCACTACCAGGCACGGCTCCGGGCAGCCGTGGCATGAACCATGATCAGGTCACAAACCGGGACTGTAGTACCGCGGGGCTTCTCGAAGAGACCGGAGCATGGGGCCACCCAATCCTCGCGATCTTCGATAGCTGGGGCAATGTCAACGTGCCCTGGCAGCTGATGCGGCGGCTGGCCCATAATCCGTCCAGTGAGGTCATAGTTACCTTCGGACCCAACTGGTTCAATCGCCGCGAGGGGCATGTGCCCGAACAGCTCGATATCGTTTTTGGCGGGCGACAGCACTGGCAGCCTGCCGACCGAGAGCAGGGTGTCGATGAACGCTGGCGCGCATGGCTGACGACTTATCGGCAGGCGCTGGGCCGCGCGGGTTTCAAGTATCAGCTTCAGTTCGAGATAGTCCCAAGGACCGGCCAGCCGCTCTACCTCGTGTACGGCACTGGAAACGAGCAAGGTGTCAGGGCTATGAAGGACGCGATGTGGAGCGTGGACGGGAACGATGGCATGGGGTTCCGCGATCCGCGCACCCGAGGGGCTCCGACGCCCGGGCAACAGACCTTGTTTAGTGGCGGGGAGAACCCTGAGCTACTCGAACTAGTGAGGCAGCGACTCCAGCTAGGGCCGGTATCCCTGGAAGAACTGCGCAGGTGGCTGCTGGCAGAGACCGCTCGCTGGTTGCCCAAGCATGCCAGCCAAGCAGTCGCGACCTTGCAGGACGACTCACACATATCGGTCTTCCCGCCTGGGCGGCTCACGGCGAAGAGCGTGATCACGCTGCGCTGATCGTCATCCGCTGCGGCATCTGCGACCAGATGCGTCCATCCAGTTCGCGACCACCGGCCTTGGGGGTATGACCACCCCACTGCTTGAAGAAGAACGGCACGCCGCTGGCAATGCAAAGATCACGAATAGCGGCCACCCATGCTGGGTCCGGCGGGCGGGCATCCGGGCCGGACTCGCCGCCTGCAATGACCCAACCGATCCCTGACAGATCAAGACCGTCCAGTGGACCGAGCAAAGGCTCGCACGACAGAAACCTGACGGCGGCCGGCACGGTGCGCAGATCATCGACCCTGGATAGCACCGACACCCCTTCCACAGAGACGCCCATCCACAGATTCGGCGGCCATGCCAGCTTTGTGGCAATCTTCGCAAGTCGGGCAGATCGCTTGGTGAGCACCTGATATGTGTGCTGAGGGGTATCGGCGATGACGCTGAATACCTGGCGGACGAAGTCCAGTGGAACCCGGGCGTGGAACAGGTCGCTCATTGAGTTGACGAACACGATGCGACGGCCGGGCCATGAGTAAGGCAGACGGAGCGCATCGGGGTGAACGGTTAGCCCGAAGCCCGGCCCGGATGTTCGCGGGTCACCGTCGTTCTGGTACTTCGGCTGGCCCATCGCCTTGAGTCGCCTCGCCAGAGCCAGCGCATAGCAGTTGTCGCATCCTGCCGAGATCCGGTCACAGCCCGTTGTGGGGTTCCAGGTCACCTCGGTCCACTCGATACCCGTGCCTGCCGCCATGGGAGCCTCCGCGCAGCAAAGTCCGCACGTTAGAAATAAATCTTTGATGCTAAATTTTTATTACACTACCAGGCATGGCTCGACGGGGACGACGACGGCGCGCTGAAAGTCCCTATCTGGAGCAGGCAGGGTTCCTGAGCGAGCAGCTTCGCGACCTGCGGGAGCGTGCTGGGCTTACGCAGCAGCAGCTAGCCGCGAGCGCCGGGGTCGCGCTGGGAACCGTTCGGAACATCGAGAGAGGCATAGTCGTGGAGCCCGGCTACTTCACAATCACCGCGTTGCTGCGAGCGCTCGGCGCAAGACCTGCTGACCTTCCTGCGCGGGAATGAGATGCGACATTCCGGTCTCGCCTAGGGCCTCGCGCACGACCGGCCATCGCCGGGCAGTCGCAGGGTTGCCTGCGTTCTGAATGGCTCTTAACCTGAGCCTGATCAGGCAGCGGAGGTGCGCGCTGTGCGAATCGATGACCCCGGATGGCAGGGTGGCTTAGCCCAGGGGCGCGCCGATCTTCGGGGGCGGCTGAACGCGCTGGCGCCTGGTCATCCGTCGTCGCCGGATGACGCAGGCGGAGCGGCCAGGCCGCGGGAGGCGGGCCTTGGTGATCTTGGTGTGGCCGAGCCGCTGACCGACGCCGAGCACGCCGAGCACGTGGCCGAGGTCCAGGACAGGCTGGAGAAGGCACGAGCCGACGGGCTGGAGACCTTTCTTCAGCACACCACCGACCGCGACCATGTCCAGTGGACGGAAGAACGCACGCTCCAGCACGATGCGATCATCGCGGACCTGTACCGACTGGCCGCCGCCGTACCGTGCGAGCGGCGGGCCATCCTGGCCGGCGGACTGCCCGGAGCGGGCAAGACCACCGTCCTGGCTCGGCATGCGGGAATCGACCGGAGCCGGTACCTGACGGTCAACCCGGACGACGTCAAGGAGGAGATGGCAAGGCGCGGCATGATCCCGGGGGTGCCCGGCCTGACCCCGATGGAGGCGTCGGACCTGGCCCACGAGGAGTCCTCGCACATCGCCAAGCAACTGGCGCTCCGGGCAATGGCCGATGGAAAGAACATCATCTGGGACATCACGATGACATCTGCGGACTCGACCGCGCGCCGGATCGCCGAGCTACGCCAGGCAGGTTATGGCCACATCGAGGGCGTCTTCGTCGACATACCGGTCGAGGTGAGCGTCCGGCGCGCAGACGCCAGGCACCGCGAGGGCCACGACGCCTTCCGGGCGCACAGCGGGACGGGCGGCCGGTTCGTGGCGGCCGAGACCATCCGGGAACGCTCCGACCCGGATTACGGCAGCCTGCCGCGCAGGACGTTCGAGCTGTCCAAGCACTTACTGGACGCCTGGAGGGCGTTCGACAACTCGGCCGACGGCCGCGCTCCGGTGCCGATCGACGCCGGGAAGCGGGAGGAGGAACGGTGACCAGCGAAGTCGCGGACCTGATCAGGGCGCTGCGGGACGGCTCGATGACGCTGGAGGAGGTCGCCCGGCGGTTCCGGGAACGGCGGTGGCCCCGCCGCCCGAGGCAGCAGTCCGCCAGCTACGAGGAGATGGCGGCACGGGCGCTGGACGACCCCGATCCGTACGAGCCGGGGTCGTTCGATGATGTCTCGGCAGCATTCCACCGAGGCGATCTCTCGCTCGAGGAGTACCGCGTGCTGTCCGATGCGGTCGCCGAGTCGAAGCGTGCGGAGGACCAGTGGCCCGCCCAGGACAGCGACGCGCCTGGCTGAGGGGCGACGGCTTCCAGCGTGCCCGCTAGGGAGCGCTGCTGGCGGCCCCGGCATGTCCCGTCGCGGGTGCCGGCGGGACCAGGGTCAGCACCAGCGTGTGCGTCACCTCCTGGCCCAGGCCACCCTCGGCGCCCAGCGAGACCTGTCCGTTGCGCTCGATCGCGAACTCCAGGGTCACGGTGCCCGAGCCGATTGCCAGCGGGTCTTCGCCTGCGGCCGCAGTGGCCATGGCCGCCCTTATCGTCGCGATCGCGCTGGCCAGCGCCACCTCGATCGGGTTGCCGCCCAGCACCGCCCGGGCGGCAGGCCTGGCAGCGGGCTGCAGCAGGATCCCGATGGTGTGAGTGTCCTGCTTGGTGAGCTTGGCGCCGCCGAAGATCTTCATCCCGAGAAAAGGGACGCGGAAGTCCAGGCCAGCCCCGGCTGATTTCGACGCGACCACCCTGAGCGTGAGCTGCACCGATTCGACCTGCAAGTCTCGGTCACCGGCAGAAGGCGACAGCCCCGACTGGGCGACCGCGTTCCTGACGCTGGTGATCAGGTCCTCGACGGGCATGCTGTCGTCGTCGCTGTTCATCCGCTGCCTCTCGTCGTCTCCCGTGACTGCGCTCCGCCGCGTCAGCCGGCTCCTGGTGCGGACGCCCGGGCCCGCGGGTCGCCGTAGACCGCACAGGCGAGCCAGGTCGGATCGCCATCCCTGACCGCCTTCCCCATAGCGGTCACGGCATCGCCAAGGGTCTGCCGATCCTCCGGTCTCGTCAGCCGCCTGTACAGCTCAGCGGCAAGCTGCTTCGCGGTGGTGTCCCTGACCTCCCAGAGCGACCCTACGAGTGCCCGGCCCGTTTGCGCATGAACTCCGCACCGAAGCTGTCAAGTCCCGTATAGCAGCGGTATTGACCGGCCGGGCGGCAGGTGGCCCGATGGCCCCGCGGAATGCCTGCTGGCCAGGCATTACCGGACTGCGCGGTGGGTACGTTCCGGCCAGACAGGCGGTGGTAAGCCAGCCAGTGGGGGTGGTGGGCGATGCCGACCTTCGTAGTGCTCGCCAACTGGACCGATCAGGGGATAGCCGAGTTCAGGGATTCACCCAAGAGATCCGACGCGTTCGCCAGCACGCTCAAGCAGGCAGGCGGGAAGGTCCGCGACATCTTCTGGACCATCGGTGCCTACGACATGGTGGCGATCGCCGACGCGCCAGACGACGAGACGATGACAGCCGTGCTGCTGCAGTCCGGCGCCCTCGGGAATGTCCGGACCACAACGCTGCGGGCGTTCTCGAAGCGCGAGTTCAACGAGATTTCGAAGCGTGCAGGCTGACCGGCGGGCGGCCTGACCTGCGCCCGCCTGGCGCGCGCCCGCCAGGCGGCAGCCCCTTAGGGCAGGGTGACGAATGTCTCCCTGCACGCCGGCATCCTTCGCCCGCCCGGGGGTAGGCATAGCGCGCTGACGTCTTGGGACCAGGATCTGGCCAGATCCCTGGCAGGCACCAGGCATGCAGGCTCGCCGCCCGTCTGGGCCCCGATCTCCCCGGAGTTGCCCGTGACACTGCCGGACTTCTTCATCGCGGGCGCGCCGAAGGCGGGCACCACGGCACTGCACGCGGCGCTCGCCCGGCACCCCTCGCTGTTCATGTCGGCTGTCAAGGAGCCCAAGTTCTTCCTGACCGACGGGCCGCCGCCAGGACGCGGCGGGCCGGGCGACGCCCGGACCTACCGTGAGCACATCTGGCGGCGCGAGAAGTACGAGCGGCTGTTCGCGGAGGCGCCCGATGGCGTCCTGCGTGGTGAGTCGACGCCCTTCTACCTCTACCGGCGCGACGCACACGCCCGGATCAGGGCACTGATCCCGCACGCGCGGCTGATAGTCGTGCTCCGCGACCCGATCGAGCGCGCGCACTCGAACTGGACCCATCTGTGGTCGGCGGGACTGGAGCCGGTCGGTGACATAGTGGCGGCCTGCGCCGAGGAGGACCGCCGGATCGCGGCGGGCTGGGCAGACTTCTGGCACTACCTCTCGCTCGGCCGTTACGGCCAGCAGCTTGAGCACCTGTACCGGGTGTTCCCGCCCAAGCAGGTCATCCTGCTGCGCTATCACGAGCTGATCGACTGCCCGGCCGAGGTCCTGGACCGGATCTGCGCGTTCCTCGGAGTGGAGACCGGCATCCTCACCGAGGTGCCACGGGAGAACGTGACGGCCCACCCGGCGCCGACTCGCCGGCACCGGGCTCTGTCCAGGGCACTGCGAGCCGGAGAGGCGGTCGCCGGCCGCCACCCGGCGCTGCACCCGGTGGTGCGCCTCACCGGCCCGCTGGAGCGGATGCTGCAGGCTGACGCCCGGCCGCGGCAGCCGCTCACCTGGGAGCAGCGCCGCGCGCTGATCCCGCTGATCGAGGATGATGTGCGGCGGCTCGAAATGATCACGGGCGACGACTTCGGCGACTGGCTGCGCCCGCGTGACAACACCGGGGGCCTGGTCGGGGCCAGGCCAGCCGGCCAGCGTCAGGCTCGCAACGGCCAGCCGCGGGCCTTCTGAGCCGGCAGCCCATGGCACGGGCCTTGACCGATGAGCTGCGGTTGCCACCAGCCGTGACATCCGGCCGTGCAGGGATGAGCGAAGAAGGCCGGCCCGGTGCCAGATCGCGCCGTTATGCGACCTCGGCCGGTTCCTCCCCGTCCGCGGCGTCAGCTGCGGACCGGGGCGCGGGCACCGGCCCGGACGCTAGCCCGGCCCGGCCACCCGGGACTGACCGCAGCCGGGCGACCGCCGGGCGGAGCTCCGTGCGCAGCTCGTGCGCTCCGTCTGGCCGGGTGAGCTCGTAGTAGAGGCGCTCCTGCCCGTTACCGAGGTCCACGATCGACAGGTAGCGCAGCCCTCGGGGGCGCAGTCCCACGGCACCCATCTCCGCCCCGCTCGCCAGATCGTCCGGGGCGCCTGCTACCGGCCCGAGCGCGGCAAGCGTGTCCGGCCCCGGGCCGACGGCGATCCCGGTGCGCTCCTCGTAGTTCTCGTGCTTGCTGGACCGCCCGTCATAGTAGGCGACCACCCGGTCCGGCTCTAGGCGCACGGCGCTCACCCGGACCCCCCTGCAGTCCCACTCCCCCGGACGTGGCCTCAGCGCAACGCCGCGCCAGGTCCAGTCCAGGCCATCCGGGCTGGTGGCGTACCAGGCGGACATCTGGTCGGCTTCCTCCGGATCGGCCAGCGGGTGAGCGGCCGCCCACAGATGCCAGATCTCACCGTCGTGGATCACGACCGGGTCTTTCACGCCGGTGACGCGGTCACCAGGAAGAACGATCCGGCTGGCCCGCGGATCGAAGCTGGCGGGGTCGCCGGCCTCGATCACCTCGATCCGCCAGTGCTTGGTCTGGCCTGTGGCGCAGCTCAGGTACAGCCGCCAGGTCCCGTCCGGTGCCCTGACCAGCGCCGGGCGCTCCAGCGACTCGGCGCTGACCTGTTCCTTGGCTATTGTCAGGATGGTCTCGAAGCTGACGCCGTCTGCCGACCGGGCGATCGCGACCGCATAGCCCCGGCCCTGGCCGACCGGCCGGCGCAGCCGGTAGGACAGGTAGATGTAGTTGCCGGCGCGGAACGCCGAGGGCGCGCCTGCCCACGTCCCGTCCCCGCCTGCGGGCGGCGGGATCGCGACGATGGAGCGCTCGGGGCGGGGCAGGGGAAGGGCTGATATCTGCGTTTCGGCGACCACACTAGAACAATACATGACAAACAGTAAAGCCGCAGGTGAACGACGGTTTTGCCAGGGCATCAGCATCCGGCGCGCCGCCTCCGCCCGTGCCGGGAGCCGGTGACCAAGGCGAGCCCCTGTCCGTTGCCCGGCCGGTCCCGCCCGGCGGTGATGAAAGCGAGAGCCCGTTCGTTGCTGCCCAGCCCCGGCTCCGGCCGGCGTGACGATAGCAGGCCCATGTCCGCTGCCCGGCCGGTCCCGCCCGGCGTGATAGCCGCCCTTCGCGAGGCCGGCTGCGTCTTCGCCGAGGATGAGGCCCGGCTGCTCGCGTCCGCTGCCCGCGGGCCGGCCGAGCTAGACGACATGGTCCGGCGCAGGGCTGCCGGCCTGCCGCTGGAACGGGTGCTCGGCTGGGCCGAGTTCTGCGGGCGGCGCTTCGCCGTGGATCCGGGCGTGTTCGTGCCGCGGCCCCGCAGCGAGTTCCTGGTCCGCCAGGCTGTCGCGCACGCCATCCGCTCTCCGGGCCGACCGGATGCCGTCGTCGTCGACCTCTGCTGCGGCTCCGGCGCTCTGGGCGCCGCCGTCGCCGCAGCCCTCGGCCAGGCCGAACTGCATGCGGCTGACATCGACCGCGCGGCGGTCCTCTGCGCCCGGAAGAATCTCGCCGGCGTGCGCGGCGCCGTCTACCAGGGCGACCTGTTCGGGCCGCTGCCCGCACGGCTGCGCGGGCAGGCCGACCTCATCCTCGCCAACGTGCCCTATGTGCCGAGCGACGAGGTTCGCATGCTGCCGCCCGAGGCCCGCCTGTACGAGCCGCGGCTGGCTCTTGACGGGGGCAGCGACGGGCTGGACGTCCTGCGGCGGGTTGCCGGATCTGCGCCCTCCTGGCTGGCACCGACCGGCCATCTGCTCTCCGAGGTCAGCGCGCGGCAGGCGCCGAGCGCGGCGGGCATCATGGCCTCCGCGGGCCTGCTCGCCCGGGTCGCCACCTCGGCGGAGTGGGAGTCGTCGGTCGTCATCGGGGCCCTGCCGGGGTCAACGGGCCCTGGCCCGGCAAACGGTCCGCCCTGGAACCCTGCATACCGGAACGGCCAATATCCTGGCCCGCGGTTTCTATGCCGCCCTGGGCCGACCAGAGCGGCGCAGCGTCCTGTGTTCGTGCATGACCAGTTTGGTGGGGCTAACGGACCAGCACACGAACCGCACTCCGGGTCTGGTTGCAGCCGGAGCTGAGATCCTGATCAGGCCTGTTCGTGCGCGAGTGGCGTCCTGAGCCGCGCTGCGAGAAACCGCATCCGGCTTGTTCAGGCTGTTTTCTGGTCGTCTGCGTCATGGCCGAGGGTCACCGCGCGCTCGATCCGCTCCAGCCGTTCGGTGATGTCGGCGATCTCGGGTAGCGCATCGCCGCGGGCGGTGCGCTCGAGGATCGAGCGCACGTAGCTGGTGTACCGGACGTGCCGTGCCCGGGCCTGCTGCTTGAGCTGGTCGATCACGTCGGTGGGCAGCCGCAGCGAGGTCGTGGCCATCGGCTGCGGTTCGATCCACTCGCCGTGCTCCATCTCGCCGCTAGTGTCGTGGCTGTCGTAGTACTCGGCCAGTTCCTCAAGCTCGGCCGCTGGCCGGGGAAGCTGTCCGGAATGCTTGGTCATTGTCATCGCGCCTTCCTGCGGAAGGTCTTCTTCTCGGCTTCGGTCATGTCGCGGGCGGTCCAGCGGAGGCGGGCGGGCACGCTGACCTGTCGTGGACCTGCGATGCACCCGCGGTGTACCTCCCGTGTACTCCGGTGCAGTTCGCCGAGAAGCAGCCGGTCGCGGGCGGCGAACTGGCGGCGTGCCAGCGCCGTGCGGCGCGCCGGGACCGGTCCACGTACCGCGTCATCAGGACCGGTCTGCGCTGGCACGGCGCATGACCAATTTGGTGGAGGTGGCGGGAATCGAACCCGCGTCCTTCAGTACCTCACCAGGGCTTCTCCGGGCGCAGCCTGCCTCGCGTTTCTCAGCCCCGGCGGTCATGCAGGCAAGCCGCCGTGCAGGCTCAGCCGCTGTTAGGTGTCCCGCCTGGCCCCGCGGCCGGGCCGGGCGGTGGATCCTCCTAGCTGATGCCAGTCACCGGGCCGGAGGAACTCCCGGGCTGACAACCCCTAGCTCGCGGTCAGGCCGCGAGGGCGAGGTGAGTGCGCTTTGCGTTGGCACTTATTGTGTGCGGTCACAGGATTAACGAGGTCATAACCGCAACCCTCGGCCCGCTTCCCCTGGATCAACTACCGAAGTCGAAGCCAGTCACCCCCTGTTGAGTTGTGCCCAAAGCCTACCCGATCGCGGGAAGCCCGGACAGCGCCAGGCGTGCCCGCAGCCGGCAGGCCATCTGGTGCAACATCGGGCCGGGCAGAAGAATGCCCGACGGGTCGCCGCAGATCGCGGACCCATCGGGCATCCCAGCGGTGATGAGAGACCCCCGTGAGCGCTGGCGGTGGCCGAAGTCACGCCCACGGGGGTTTGACCGGCAGGGTCGGGGCCGGTCCTCACGGCCGGGCCTCCCCCGAGATGAGGCCCGGTTCTCATCACGATGACTGGGCCGCAACCCCCCGAGCGGCTATCCAGTCACATGGTAAGACGCAGTACGCAGTCAGAAGGTTGCTCCGCGTGACGAAAATTTCTCGGCAGCGGGCCCGGCGTGAGACTGAGCACTCCATGTCGGGACTTATCCGCTTTCGTTCCAGCCACGCTGGGTCACTCTGTGCAGGCGCTCCGCGCGGGGCCTCACGGCGAGCCGTGCAGGGACCGCAGGAACGACCCGGCCAGCGGCGCGGCGGAATCCGCTGGCGACCGGGTGAACTCGAGGACGGCGAAGGCCACGCCGCCCTGGAAGCCCACGAACCAGGTCGCGTAGAGCCTCTTGCCGTGGCCCAGCGGCGAGGTGCCAACCTGCCCGTAGACCGGTCCGCCGGCCACATTCGCCGCGCGCCCTGCCCCGGAGGTGACGGTCGCCCGCATGAGTGCCCGTAGCTGCGAGATGACCTGCCTACTGAACGAGGCTCGTGGCTGCTGGGCCGGATCGGCCGGGCTGGTCACCAGCACCGGCTGGTGCCAGGACCCCGAGGCGGCGACTCCGGCGATGACCGCCATCTGCAGCGGGCTCACCCGCACGCTGCCGCCGCCGATCGCGTCCTCGGCAAGCGCGGCCTGGCCGACCGGGAAGCGCACCGATCCGGCGAACGACGCGAGCGGCAGCTGCCAGGTGCCGCCGAGACCGAACCCGTGCTCGGCGGCTCGCATGAACTCGCCCGCGTCGAGGTTCAGCGAGACCCCGGCGAACGCAGTCGAGCAGGCGTGCGCGAAGTCCCCGCTGAACAGCCACTGCCGCCCGGCCGCCGGCTCGCGCGGATCGTTGGTGAACGTCTTGCCGCCCACCAGGTTGACCGTCCGGCACGGGATCGGGGCGGCCGGGCTGAACCCGGTGGACAGCAGCGCCGCAGTGGAGACGATCGTGAACGCCTGCCCCGGCCGGTAGCGGCCGCTCAGCGCCTGGACGGCGGGCATGCCTTTGCCTGTGTGCTCGGCAACGGCGAGGACATGACCGGTGCCGGGCGCGATCGCCACGATCGCGGCCGAGTTCGGCAGGGAGCTGAGCGCCTGGTCGGCGGCGAGCTGAACCCTGGCGTCGATCGTCGTTCGCACCGGCTGGCCGGGCTGGCCCGGCCAGCGACGGAGCACGGTGACCACCCGGCCGGTGGCGTTCTCGGCAACCACCTCGGTGGTGGGCGTGCCGACGAGGCGCCGCTGATAGGCAAGCTGGAGACCGGACTCGCCGACGGTGCTGCCAGGGCGGTACGGCACGCCGTCGATGCGCAGCACCCGTGCGGTCTCGGTGCCGACCGAGCCGGTGACCGGGGCCGCGATGCTCTCGAACAGGCGCATCCGCTCCCGGCGGATGATCAGGCCGGGCACTCGCGCCAGGCGGTGGCTGAGGCGCCGGTAGGCCGCCGGGCTCAGCCGGTCCAGCTCGAAGAACCTCGTCGCGGGCGCGGCCAGGATCTCATCCCGGACCTGGCTCGCCTCCAGGCCGGTCGCCGCCGCGAACGCATCAGCGGTCACCCGGGGATGAGCCAGGTGACCGGGGCTCACGCCGATCACCACGACCTCGGCCTTGCGCAGCAGGGACCGGCCCGCCGCGTCCAGCAGCCCGGCACGCTGCGGCATCGTGGTGATGACGGCCAGCCGCAGCCCGGGGCGCAGCCCGGGGGCGATGACGGCGGGACTCCAGACCACCTTCCAGGTGCCGTCGATCTCCCTGAGCTGGAGCCGTCCCTGGTAGGCCCAGGGCAGCCCGCCCCGGCCGAGGTTCACCGAGGCATAGAAGCTGGCAGTCGCGCGATCGCCATGCTGGCTGACCGGCCCCATGGACAGCGACCTGTCCACCGCGCCAAGCTGCCTGTCGGCGTCTGCCAGCGCCGCCGCCACCTCCGGCTGGCTGCCGGTCGTGACCGCGGCCGCGGCCCGGTACTGACCGTCCTGCCAGTCGAGCAGGAAAGCCTCCACCGTGGGCTCGGCCGATGGCCGCGGCGTGCCCCAGCCGATCGCCAGCCCGAACGCGATCAGCCCGACGACAACTGCGGCTGCCACGATCCGTTTCCGGGTCAGGTGCCGCCGGGGCCCGGCGCCCCGGCCCGGCGGCTCAGCAGGCACGGCTAGTGGCGCGCCGGACCGCTGCCCGGCGCTTCCGGCCGCGGATGCTACCTCAGCCAACGTCCCCCCGTCGGGCACGTACCCGGCAGGAGCGGGCTCATGCCACGGCGACGCGGCGCCCTCGGCCGCAGCCTCGCCGGTCACGTCAGCCACGCCGGTCACGCCAGGCTGGCCGACCTCGCCCGTCCCGCTGGCCCGGCCGCCGGGCAGGCGGGCACGCTGCGCATACTTCCGGGCGAGCGCCCCTGCCGAGGCGCCGGGCAGCGAACGTGCCCGGACCGCCGCGTGGGCGCCGCGCCTACGCCGCTGGCTCATCGCCGGGCACCACGCTAGCCGCGCCGCCGGAGGGCACGGTCCACCTCCCGGGCAGCGTCCCGGCGCGCCAGGTCGTGGCGCTTGTCGTAGGTCCGCTTGCCGCGGGCCAGAGCCAGTTCCACCTTCGCCTTTCCGTCCCTGAAGTACAGCGAAAGCGGGATCAGGGTCAAGCCGCGCTCGGCTGTCGACCGGGCCAGCTTGTCGATCTCCTTGCGGTGCAGCAGCAGCTTACGGGTGCGCCGCGGCTCGTGGTTGGTCCACGTGCCGAGCGTGTACTCAGGAATATGGACGTTGTGCAGCCACGCTTCGTTGCCGCTAATCTGGCCGAACCCGTCGGCTAGCGACGCCCGGCCGGCCCGCAGCGACTTCACCTCGGTGCCGGTAAGGACCAGCCCGGCCTCGACCACATCCTCGATGTGGTAATCGTGCCTGGCCCGGCGGTTCCGGGCGATGATCTTGCGTTCCTGCTCTCTCGCCACGACGCTCCCAGTATCGCGCCGCGGGTCACACGCGCAGGTAGCGCCGCAGGGTAAGGAACGACGTGGCCCCGGTCAGAACGACACCCACAATGAGGGCTAGGACGATGACCTCGACGAGGTCGGCGGTGCTCAGCTGCACGTTGAAGCTGAAGTACTGCTGCAGCGTGTTGAGCCACAGCGACTTGATCGCGATCAGCAGCCCGGATGCCACGACCCAGCCGAACAGGCCCGCGATCACGCCCTCGACCAGGAACGGCAGCTGGACATAGAAGTTCGACGCGCCCACCAGCCGCATGATGCTCGTCTCCCGGCGGCGGTTGAAGGCCGACAGCCGGATCGTGTTGGCGACCAGCAGGATGGCCGCGATCACCAGGATGATCGCGATGACGACGACCGCGTTCCTGGCGCCGTCCAGCAGCCGGTAGAACCTGTCCAGGATCGCCGCGTTGTTCTGCACGTCCGCCACGCCTGGAGCACCGCCCACGCTGTCGGTGACGACCGTGGCGTCGGTCTCGGCATTGCGCAGCTTGACCTGGAACGAGCTGGGGATCTGGGTTGAGCTGACCGATTTGGCCATGGACGGGAACTCGGACTTGAACTGCTGGTACGCCTCGGCCTGGGACACGAAGGTCACGCTGGTCACCTGCGGCATCTTCTGCAGCGTCTGCTGCAGCTGAGCCTGCTCGGCCGAGGTGATCGGCCCGTTCTTGGTGCACGCCGGGCTGACCACGCCCGGGCTGCACAGGTATATGGACAGCTCCACCCGGCCCTGCCAGTAGGTCCGGGTCTTGTTGACCTCCTTGACGAACAGCAGCCCGGTGCCCAGCAGCGAGAGACTGATCGCCACCACCACGATGAGCGCGACCGTCATGGTCAGGTTCCGGCGAAGGCCGATCCACATCTCGCTGAACACGAACTGCGCACGCATCGGTGGTGCTTCCTTGTCGTATCCGCCAGGCCCTCAGTAGGCCTGGCCGTAGACGCCGCGCGACTGGTCCCGGACCACCTTGCCGTACTCCAGCTCGATGACGCGCTTGCGCATGGAGTCCACGATCGCCGCGTCGTGCGTGGCCATGACGACGGTGGTCCCGGTGCGGTTGATCCGGTCGAGGACCTTCATGATGCCGATCGAGGTCGCGGGATCGATGTTCCCGGTCGGCTCGTCGGCCAGCAGGATCATCGGCCGGTTGACGAACGCGCGAGCCATCGCGACCCGCTGCTGCTCGCCTCCGGAGAGCTCATCGGGCATCCGGTCCCGCTTGCCCTCCAGGCCGACGAGGTCGATCACCTCGGGGACGACCTTGCGGATGAACCGCCGCGGCTTGCCGATCACCTCAAGGGCGAAGGCGATGTTCTGGTAGACGTTCTTGTTCGGCAGCAGCCGGAAGTCCTGGAACACGCACCCGATCCGGCGCCGCAGGTAGGGCACCTTCCAGTTGGTCAGCCGCGCCAGATCCCGCCCCGCCACGTGGATCCGGCCTGCCGTCGGCCGCTCTTCCTTCAGCACCAGGCGCAGGAACGTCGACTTCCCCGATCCGGACGGCCCGACCAGGAACACGAACTCGCCTTTCTCCACATCCAGAGTCACGTTCTCCAGCGCCGGGCGGCTCTGGTTCGGGTACGTCTTGGTGACGTTGTCGAAGTGGATCACTGGCTCATCACACGCGATCGAGGGGTTACCTGCGGGGGTTCGGCCTGCCTGGCCGGGCACATTGTCAGGGGCCCGGTTTGGCCACAGGCCAGTCTAGGGGGGAAACTGGCAGGGAAGGCCTAACATTGCTGAAGTGATGACCGGGTAGGCTGACCGGCCGGACAGGGCCGGGAGGGCGGACAGGCCCGGCGGCCCGAGAGGATCGCGAGACATGAGCTGCGAGCACCTGATCTGCGCACAGTGCGCCGGGCCCGTCTCGGAAGGCCGCTGCCCGGCCTGCAGGGAGGCGCGGTCCAAGGTTCATCACCACGGCGGGTCGAACGCGACTGTGCCCCTGGTCGCCCTCGCCCTGCTGGCCTTGCTGCTGCTGACGCTCATGCTGCAGCATCTGGCCCACTAGCGCCGCCCGGCCCCCGACATCGGGCCGAGCCGGGCACTGCCGACGGCGGGAGCGTTCTGCAGCGCCTGCTACTGCCCGTGCTTGCGCAGCCAGCGGATCTCGGCCTCGATGAAGTCGTCGATCTCGCCGTCCATCACCGCGGCAGTGTTCCCGGTCTCGTAACCGGTCCGCAGGTCCTTGATGTTCTGGTACGGGTAGAGCACGTAGTTGCGGATCTGGGTGCCCCAGCTGCTCCGGTTCTCCCCGCGCAGGTCGTTCATCCGGGCCTGCTGCTCCTGGCGCTTGCGCTCCAGCAGCTTGGCCTGGAGCACCGCCATCGCGGTGGCCCGGTTCTGGATCTGGCTGCGCTCGTTCTGGCAGGAGACCACGATCCCGGTGGGCAGGTGCGTGATCCGCACCGCTGAGTCGGTCGTGTTCACGCCCTGGCCGCCCGGCCCGCTGGAGCGGAACACGTCCACCCGGATCTCATCCTCGGGGATGTCGATGTGATCGGCCTGCTCCACCACCGGCATCACGTCCACGCCGGCGAACGAGGTCTGACGGCGGCCCTGGTTGTCGTACTTGGAGATGCGCACCATCCGGTGCGTGCCGTGCTCGCCTCGCAGCGTCCCGTAGGCGTAGGGCGCCTTGATCACGAACGTGGACGACTTGATCCCGGCCTCCTCCGCGTAGGAGGTGTCGTAGATCTCGGTCGGGTACCCGTGCCGCTCCGCCCAGCGCAGGTAAATCCGCCGCAGCCCCTCCGCCCAGTCGGCCGCGTCCGCCCCGCCGGCCTGCGCGTTGATCGAGATCAGCGCCTCTCGGGCGTCGTACTCCCCGTTCAGCAGGGTCCTGATCTCGAGCTGGTCGATCTCCTTGCGCAGCGCCGCAAGGTCGCCGAGGGCCTCCTGGCGGGTCGGCTCGTCGTTCTCGCTCGCGGCGAGCTCGAACATCACCCTGGTGTCCTCCAGGCGGCGCTCGAGCCCGTCCAGCCGGGCTATCTCGCCTTCCAGGTAGGACAGCCGCCTGGTCACCGCCTGCGCCTGCTCCTGGTCGGACCACAGGCCGGGGTCGGCCGCGCGCACGCGCAGTTCCTCTGATTCCTTGCGCATCGCGTCCGGGTCCAGGACGGCCGCGATGCTGGCGAGCTTCGCGGAGAGTTCGGAGAGCTCGCTCACCGGATCGATCGCCATGCCGAAAAGCCTACGTCAGGCCGGTTGCTGGCCGGCGACGTCAAGGCCGGGGCCAGGCCCGGGCCCGCCGGCCGGCTCACCGGGCAGGCCATCGCCCGCGCCGCCGGCCGGCAGCGCGCTCGCCGCCACGAGCGTGCGCACCGCCCGGACCGCGACGGACAGCGTCGCGACGGTGAACTCGTCGCTGTCCCAGATCTCCGAGAGCGTCTGGGCCGTCCGGCGCACCGCCGGCTCGTTGCGCTGCGCCCATGCGGCCAGCCGCTGCTCCGGGCTTCCCGAGCTGGAAGCCGCCAGCACGTCCCGGGCCAGCGCGGCATGGCAGGCGTAGAGGTCGTCGCGGAGCGCCGCCCTGGCCATCGTGTTCCACCGGTTGTCCCTGGGGAGGGCCGTGATCCTGTCGCGCAGCCTGGTGATCTGGAGCCGGTCGGCAAGATCGAAGTAGACCTCCGCGGTCTCCTCGACGCTGAGCCCGCCCGATGCCGCTACCTCCACGATGTCGAAGGCCGAGTAGGCCGGCACCATCGCGGCGACCCGCTCGGCCAGGTCGTCCGGCACGCCGCGGACCACGAAGGACTCCCTGCGCTCCTCGAAGCCGGCCAGGTCACTGCCGGTGAGCAGCTTCGGCAGGCCGCCGGCCACGGTCAGCACGCCGTGCGCAAGCTCGCCGATCGTGGCGGTGATGTCGAACGGCAGCCGCCGGTTATGGATCAGCCAGCGGGCGGCCCGCTCGGTGAGCTTGCGCCCCTCCAGCGCAAGCTGGACCTGCACCGAGGTGTCAACCTTGCCGTCCAGCGACTCCACCTGGGCCCAGAACCCCGGCATGTCGAAGACCTCGCGCGCCACCAGCCAGGCCGCGGTGATGTCGGCCGCGTTCGCCCCGGTCTCCTCGTTCAGCCGGAACACGAACGTGATCCCGGACCGGTCGACCATGTCGTTGACCACGGCCGTGGTGATGATCTCCCGGCGCAGCGGGTGCGCCGCCATCCGGCCGGCGAACCGCTCCCGGAGCGGAGCCGGGAAGTACCCCACGAGGACCCGCTGCAGATAGGGATCGTCGGGCAGCGGCGAGGCCAGCACCTCCTGGGTCACGCCGATCTTGGCGTGCGTCAGCAGCACGGCGAACTCCGGGACGGTGAGGCCGGCGCCGGCCGACCGCCGCTCCGCGATCTCCTTGTCGGTCGGCAGCGCGTCCAGGCGCCGCCTGATCCGCTGCTCGCGCTCCATCCGCTTGATCTGCCGGGCGTGCACGTGCAGCATCTGCGCGTCCTGCGCCTTGGCCACTGCCAGCGTCCGCACCTGCTGGTAGTTGTGCCGCAGCACGAGCGCGGCCACCTCGTCGGTCATCTCGTGCAGCAGCGGCCCTCGGTCGGCCGGGCTCAGCTCGCCATCCCGGATCGCCCCGTCCAGCAGGATCTTGATGTTGACCTCGTGGTCGGAGGTATCCACGCCCGCCGAGTTGTCGATGAAGTCGGTGTTCACCAGCCCGCCGGCCTGGGCGTACTCGATCCGGGCCGCCTGGGTCAGGCCCAGGTTCCCGCCCTCGGCGACTACCCGGGCGCGCAGCTCGTCGGCATCGATCCGGACGCCGTCGTTGGACCGGTCCCCGGCGTCGGCCTGGGTCTGGCCGGACGCCTTGACGTAGGTGCCGATGCCGCCGTTGTAAAGCAGGTCCACCGGCGCCGCGAGGATCGCGGAGATGACCTGGTCCGGTGGTAGCGCCGTTACCCCGTCGGACAGCCCGAGCGCGATCCGGGCCTGCGGCGAGATCGGGATCGACTTGGCCGTGCGCGGCCAGACACCGCCGCCTGGCGAGATCAGCGAGGTGTCGTAGTCCGCCCAGGACGACCGGGGCAGGTCGAACAGGCGCTTGCGCTCGGCATAGCTGACCTGCGGATCGGGAGAGGGGTCCAGGAACACGTGCCGGTGGTCGAACGCCGCCACCAGCTTGATGTGCCGGGACAGCAGCATCCCATTGCCGAAGACGTCACCGGACATGTCACCGATGCCGGCGACGGTGAAGTCGGTGGTGTCGATGTCGATGCCGATCGTCTGGAAGTGGAACTTCACCGACTCCCAGGCGCCACGGGCGGTGATGCCCATCTTCTTGTGGTCGTAGCCCTGGGACCCGCCGGAGGCGAACGCGTCGCCCAGCCAGAAGCCGCGGCTGGCCGCGATCGCGTTCGCCTCGTCGGAGAACGTGGCGGTGCCCTTGTCGGCGGCGACGACCAGGTACGGGTCGTCGCCGTCACGGCGCACGACATCCTGCGGCGGCACGACGGCCGAGTCCACGAGGTTGTCGGTGACGTCCAGCATCGCGCTGATGAACATCCGGTAGCAGGCGAGCACCTCGGCGGCCTGCGCCTGCCGGTCGGCGGGCAGCTGCTTGCAGACGAACCCGCCCTTGGCCCCGGACGGGACGATGACCGCGTTCTTGACCTCCTGCGCCTTGGCCAGCCCGAGGATCTCGGTGCGGAAGTCCTCGCGCCGGTCCGACCAGCGCAGCCCGCCGCGTGCCACGTCACCGAACCGCAGGTGGACCGCCTCGAACCGGGGGGAGTACACCCATAGCTCGTACTTCGGCCGGGGCGCCGGCAGGTCTGGCACCTCCGCTGCGTCGAGCTTGACCACCAGGTAGGGCCCGCGGCGGCCGTCGGCCTGGAAGTAGTTGGTCCGCAGCGTCGCCAGGATCAGTCCCAGGAAGGAGCGCATGATCCGGTCGTGGTCGAGGCTGGCGACCTCGTCGAGGGCGCCGCGGATCTCCTCGGCGATGGCCTCGCTGCGCTCCGCCTCGCCCTTGCGGCGGCGCGGGTCGAACCGGGACTCGAACAGCTTGACCAGCAGGCGGGTGATCGTGATGTTCGCGCGCAGCACCGACTCGATGTAGTCCTGGCTGAACGTGGTGCCCGCCTGCCGCAGGTACTTCGCGTACCCGCGGAGCACCACCACCTGGCGCCAGGACAGGTGAGCGTCCAGCACCAGCGCGTTGAACCCGTCGTCCTCCACCTCGCCGCGCCATAGCGCGGCGAGCGCGTCCTCGAAGATCTCCCGGACCGGTTCCAGCGGCGGCGGCGGCGCATCCGCAGGCTGGCCGCTCTTGCGCAGGCCGAAGTCATATATCCAGAACGGTTCCTGCGTGGCGAACTCATACGGATGCTCATCGACCACGTCCAGGCCCATGTGCTGGAGCCGGGGAAGCACGTCGGTCAGCGTGAGCGGCGAGCCGGTGCGGTAGATGGACAGCCGCCAGACCCGGGGCTTGGCGTCTCCCGGAGCGGGCGACCCCCCGTCGCCCGCAGGCGGTGCCGGGTCATGGAGCGGACGGCCGCCGATGTAGTCCTCGGACTCCCACAGCTCGAAGGCGATCGGCAGGCCGGACTCGCGGAGCCGGAGCACCTGCCGCAGGTCGCCGACCGCGGCCGAGGCCGGCACGTCGGTCTTGTACGTCTCCGGGATCGCGTCGCCGCACAGCGACCGGAGCACGGCCGCTCCGTCCTCGCCAAGCTGCGCGATCGCCGCCTCGGCAAGGTCGTCGTCCCAGGACCTGATCGACGCCGCCATCTCCCGCTCCAGGTCGGCGGCGTCCACATCAGGGAGCCGGCAGCCGGGCTTGGCCCGGACCACGATGTGCAGCCGGGCGATCGGCGACTCGCCCACCATCACGCTGTAGTCGACCTGGCCGCCGTCCAGCGCCGAGCGGAGCAGTTCCTGAGCCTTGAGCCGGACAGCCGTGGTGTACCGGTCCCTGGGCAGGTAGACCAGCCCGGACACGTACCGCCCGTAGATGTCCTTGCGCAGGAACAGCCGGATCTGCCGCCGCTCCCGCAGCCGCAGCACCGCCTCGGCAACGGGGACCAGTTCCTCGGCCGACACCTGGAACAGCTCCTCGCGCGGATAGTTCTCCAGGAACTCGGCCAGGTCCTTGCCGTCGTGGCTGTCGGCCGGGATGCCCAGGGCTGCCAGCACGTCGGCGAGCTTGCTGCGCAGCACCGGGATCCGCGTGATCGACTCGGAGTAGGCCGCGTGCGTGTACAGGCCGAGGAACCGGTACTCGCCGGAGACCTCGCCCCTGGGGTCGAGCCGCTTCACCGCGACATAGTCCAGGTAGGCGGGCCGGTGCACGGTGGAGCGCGAGTTCGCCTTGGTGAGGATCAGCCGGCTGGGATCCTTTGCCCGGGCCCGGACCTCTGGTGGCAGCGCCGCGAACGAGCTGGACTTCGGCCTGTCGTGGCGCAGGATGCCAAGGCCGGTGCCCGGCACCGGCTGCAGCGCCATTCCGTCTGGCCCCTCCGCCAGGTCATACTCCCGGTAGCCGAGGAAGGTGAAGTGATCATCGGCCAGCCAGCAGAGCAGCGAGACGATCTCCTCAGCGGCCTGGCCGCCCGCCCCGCCCGGCTCGGCCAGCTCGCCGGCGAGCTGCACCGCCTTGGCCTTCATCCGGTGGAAGTCCTCCACTGCCGCCCGCACGTCTGCCAGGACCCGCTGCAGGTCGGCTTCCAGGCCCGGCCGGTCGGTGTCGGCCAGCCGCGGGATCTCGGCGTGAATCCAGGATTCAGCGAGCTCGTCATGCGCCATCGGACGCCCGTCCACCGGCCCGAGTACCTCGCGCAGCTCCCCCGTCACGTCCCGGCGCACCCGGAGCTGCGGGTGCACCACCAGCACGGGATCGGCGTCATGCCTGGCCAGCTCCATCGTCAGGGAGTCCACCAGGTAGGGCATGTCGTCGGTGACGATGTCGACCACGTCCCGGCGCCCGTCGAGCGCGGCCTCCCCGCCGCGGCTGACCCGGACCAGCGCGGTGCCCTGCGGCCGGAGCGCGGCCAGCGAGGCCTGCGCCGCCGCCACCGCAGCCAGCCGCGGCGGGCCCGCGGCCACCAGGTCCTCCACCGCCACATGCCGGTAGTAGGCGCCCAGGTACCGGGCCGGGTCGCCGACCGTCTCGGGGAAGGCCGGCGCCCCCCTGGCTGGCTCGTCCGCGGCGCTCACCGCCGCCGCGAGCAACTCGGCACGCCGCTTATCCGCGCTGTCCGACATCGACTCCCACTCCTCGGCTGGCTCCGGGCCGACCCCAGAGCCGACGTCCGTCCTGGCCGGGCACCTCGCCGGGACCCGGGCCGGCCTGGCTGGCCGCCAGCTACAAACTGTCCCGCAGCTCCCAGAGCAGCGGGTAGTACCTCAGCGGCACCCGGCTGTGCAGGTAGGGTGCGCCGGTCGAGCCGCCGGTGCCCGACTTGCCGCCGATCTGCCGCTCCACCATCTGAACGTGCCGCGCCCGCCAGAGCTGCGCAAGCTCGTCGTGCGTCAGCAGGTCCTCGGCAAGCTGCCAGAGGTCGAGGTGCGCGGCCCGGTCCTTCGCCACGGCCTGCAGCGACGCCAGCACCTGCTCGTCGGTCGCTGTCGCCAGGCCCCGGCTCGCCAGCAGGCCGACATAAGCATCCCAGAGCGTGGGCTGAGCCAGGCGACCGGCCAGGCGGCTGCGTTCTGTATCGGTAAGAGCACGGAAGCGCGAGATGAATCCGGCATCCTTGGCTCCGGACAGGAACTCAAGCTCCCGGAACTGCACCGACTGGAACCCGCTGGCCGGCGCGAGACTGGCCCGGAACTCCAGGAAGTCCTGCGGCGTCATGGTCTCCAGCACGTCGATCTGCGCGACCAGCAGCCGCTCGATGACATGCACCCGGCGCAGCAGGTGCCGTGCCCGCCAGGTCTCCCCGGCGTCCATCATGTCGCGGGCCGCGGCCAGCTCGTGCAGCATCTGCTTGAACCAGAGCTCGTAGGCCTGGTGGACGGTGATGAACAGCAGCTCGTCGTGGACCGGCGGATCGGCCTGCGGCACCTGCTGCGCCAGCAGCTCGGGCAGGCGCAGGTAGCTGCCGTAGGTGAGGCGGCCGCCTTCCTCGCCGAAGCTCCTGCCGGGCTCCTCCGGCGCGGTCACGAGCCGGCTCCGGTCACGAAGCTCGCCAGCACCTCGGGATTGGCCAGCGAATCCGGGTCAGCGGCCTGCGCGGCCGGGGTTCCCAGCAGCATCTTCCGCACCGGCACCTCCAGCTTCTTTCCGGACAGCGTCCGCGGGATGCCCGGGACCTGGCGGATCTCATCGGGCACGTGCCGCGGCGAGAGCTCACGGCGCAGCGCGGACCGGATCCGGGCCGCGAGCTCGTCGTCGAGCACATGCCCGGCAGCCGGCACCACGAACAGGATCAGCCTGCCCTCCTCGCCCAGCCTTCCGGTGTCCACGACGAGGCTGTCGGCGACCTCCGGCAGCGACTCCACCACGCGGTAGAACTCGCTGGTGCCCATCCGCACGCCGCCCCGGTTCAGCGTGGCATCCGACCGGCCGTAGATGATACAGCCGCCATCGGGCAGGATCATGATCCAGTCACCATGCCGCCAGACCCCCGGGTAGTCGGAGAAGTAGCTCGCCCGGTACCTCCCGCCGCCCGGATCGTTCCAGAAGCCGACCGGCATCGACGGCATCGGAGCGGTGATCACCAGTTCGCCCACCTCCCCTACGAGCGGGCGGCCGGCCGGGTCGTAGGCCTCCACCCTGGCGCCGAGGCAGGGCCCGGAGATTATCCCGGCGCGGACCGGCAGCAGCGGGCAGGGTCCGACAAAGCCGGTGCACAGGTCGGTCCCGCCGGACAGGGAGCCGAGGATCAGGTCGCTCCGTCCGGCCGCCACGGACTCGTAGACCCAGCGGAACCCCTCGGGCGGCAGCGGCGATCCGGTCGAGCCGAGACCGCGCAGCCGCGACAGGTCGAGGTCAGCCCCGGGCCGCAGGCCAGCCTTCCGGCTGGCGAGCAGGTACGGCGCTCCGGTCCCGGCGTAGGTCGCGCCGGTCTCCGCGATCAGCCGCCAGAGCGCGTCCGGTCCCGGATGGGTCGCGCTGCCGTCGTAGAGCACCGCGGTCGCGCCGACCAGCAGGCTGGATGCCAGGTAGTTCCACATCATCCAGCCCGTTGTGGTGTGCCAGCAGAAGACGTCGCCCGGCCCCAGGTCGGTGTGCAGGGCGAGCATCTTCAGGTGCTCCAGGACGATCCCGCCGTGCCCGTGCATGATCGGCTTGGGCAGGCCGGTGGTTCCCGAGGAGTAGAGCACCCAGAGCGGGTGCTCGAAGCCGACCTCGGCAATCTCCGGCTGCTGCGGGCCTGGCGGAAGTGCGTCCCAGGACAGTACCCGGACCTGACCCTCGGGCTCGCCCCGCTCGGCCCGCCCGGACGTGGCGACCTGCGCGCCCTGCTGGCCGTGCGCCCCCCGGCTGCCCCGCGCCGCCTGCCCTTCCGCGCCGAGGTAGCCGATCATGATCAGCGTTTCCAGCCCGGGCAGCGCCGCCGCGATCTGCATGACCTCCTCCCGGCGGTCGAAGCGCTTGCCGCCGTAGACGTAGCCGTCGACCGCGATCAGCACCTTGGGGGAGATCTGCGCGAACCTGTCGATGACGCTACGCCGGCCGAAGTCGGGCGAGCAGGACGACCAGATCGCCCCCAGGCTCACCGTGGCGAGCAGCGCGACCAGCGCCTGCGGCGCGTTCGGCAGGTATCCGGCTACCCGGTCGCCCTTCGCCACGCCCGCTGTTTGCAGCGCCTGCTGCACCCGGGCAACCTCCCGGCGAAGCTCGCCGTAGCTCAGCGTGCCATCGTGCCCGGCCTCTGAGCGGTAGATCACGGCGGGCCGGGCCGGATCGGTGTCGGCGGTCCGCAGCGCGTTGCGGGCGTAGTTCAGGCTGGCCCCGGGGAACCAGTGCACGCCGGGCATCTCGGTCCCGGTGAGCACCGGGCCTGTCCCGCGCTCGCCGAGAACCTCGAAGTAGTCCCAGATGGTGGTCCAGAACTCGCCCGGCTGCGTCACCGACCAGCGCCACGCCTCGTCGTAGCCAGCCGCATCGATGCCGCGCTGGCTGCGTAGCCAGGACAGGTACCCGCTGATCCGGGCCCGCTCCGCCGACCGGGCGTCCGGCTGCCAGAGCACCGCGCCGTAGTCCCGTCCAAGGGCTGCACCGGATGCCCCGGCCGCAGACGCGCCGACGGCCTCGCCGCGCATCCCGGCAGCCGGCGAGGCGGCCGGAGGCTTGAGATCGTCTACTGGCATAGGCATCAGCATGGGCACGTGGCTGCGCCGTTGCAACACGCCGGTCCCGGTGCTGCGTACCAGTATGTACCTCTAGCGGCGGCCAGCTCGCCGGGGGCTCGGTCCCGGGCAGGCATGCAACGGCCTCGTGCCCGGCCCCGAGCCGGGTCAGCGACCCAGGTCTACGGGTCAGCGACCCAGGTCTAGGCGTGGCGCGGTGGCCCGGCCCGCGGTGAGCCGGTCGATGGCCTCGACCACCGCCGCGGTGTCGGTCAGGTCGTCCACTACCAGGTCGGCTCCAGCCGCCCGGAGCTCGCTCGGGATCGAGCGCCCGGTGGCCACGCCGATGAACCGGACCCCGCCGAGCTCGGCGGCCTCCGCGTCCCGCGCGGAGTCCCCGATGTAGACCGTCGCTGCCGCCGGCATCCCGGCCCGGTACTTCTCGGCCGCCCGCCGCAGGATCTCCAGTAGCTGGGCGCCCTTGGGGTAGACGTCGGAGCCGTAGCCGCCGATGTTCAGGTCAAGGTGACGATCCAGTCCGAAGGCAGCCAGCTTGGCGACCGCGTTTGCCCGGGTCGACCCGGTCAGCACCGACTGCACCGCTCCGAGGCCGCGCACCGCCATGACCGCATCGAGCGCACCGGGCAGGGCCCTGCCGTTACGGGTAAGCTGCTCGCTCCTGGCCGCGAACGCCGCCGCCAGCCTGGCAAAGTAGGCCTGCAGCAGTTCCCGGCCGTCGGCTCCGGCGGCGTTCAGCGCGACGGCCTCGAAGAAGATCTCCGACTCGGTACGCCCCGCAAACTGCGGCAGCGCCACCAGGGGCAATCCGGTGACGGCCGCGAACGCCTCTGCCCGAGCGGCCCTTGCCACCCGGGCCACGTCCACGAGGGTGTCATCGACGTTCCACAGCACCAGCCGGTTAATCTCAGGCCTCCTCCCTCCCCCCTCCGATCAGTCCGTGCTCCCCGCGACCAGCCCGTGCTCCCCCGCAGCCGGCTCTTGCTCCCCGCGGCCGGGTCTTCCTCCCTCTCCGGCCAGCCCGTGATCGATGTACCGCCATGCGCACAAGGACACGTACGTCAGCACATCGATCACGATGGGGCACCGTTACGTGTTCATGCCATATGCGGGTACCGGTAGTCGGTCGGCGGGACCAGCAGTTCCTTGATCGCCCGGGCGTTGACCCAGCGGATCAGGTTGAAGATCGACCCGGCCTTGTCGTTGGTGCCGCTGGCCCGTGCCCCGCCGAACGGCTGCTGGCCGACGACCGCGCCCGTCGGCTTGTCGTTGATGTAGAAGTTGCCGGCCGAGAACCGCAGCGCCTCGGTGGCCTCCGCGATCGCCGCCCGGTCCTGGGCGATGATCGACCCGGTGAGCGCGTATGGCGCGATGTCCGCTGCCTGCGCGACCACGTCGGCATAGTCGCCGTCCTCGAACACGTGTACGGCGAGGATCGGCCCGAAGTACTCGGTGGTGAAGACCTCGTCGGTGGGATCGGAGCAGTCCAGCACCGTCGGGGCGACGAAGTAGCCCTCGCTGTCATCGGTCTCGCCGCCGGCCAGTACCCGGATGCTGGGCCGGGCCTTGGCCCTGGCGATGGCGTCGGCATGGGTGGCGAACGCCTTGTCGTCGATCACCGCGCCCATGAACAGCGACAGGTCGGCCCCGACGTCGCCCATCGACAGCGAGGCAGCGGTGGCCACGAAGTCGTCGCCCATCTGGTTCCACACCGAGCGGGGGATGTAGGCGCGTGATGCGGCCGAGCACTTCTGGCCCTGGTACTCGAACGCGCCCCGGATCAGCGCCGTGGTCAGCACGTCCGGGTCCGCCGAGGGGTGGGCGATGATGAAATCCTTGCCGCCGGTCTCGCCAACCAGCCGGGGATAGCCGCGGTAGGAGGCGATGTTCTCGCCGACGGTCCGCCACAGGTGCTGGAAGGTGCCGGTCGAACCGGTGAAATGGATCCCGGCCAGGTCCGGGTGGCGCAGCGCCACCCGTGACACCGGCTGCCCGCTGCCGGTGACCATGTTGATCACTCCCGGAGGCAGCCCTGCGGCCTCCAGCAGTCGCATCAGGTAGTGCGCGGCAAGCTGCTGGGTCGTTGACGGCTTCCACACGACCACGTTGCCCATCAGCGCCGGGGCCGTCGGCAGGTTCCCTGCGATGGACGTGAAGTTGAACGGCGTGATCGCCAGGACGAACCCTTCCAGCGGGCGGTATTCCATCCGGTTCCACTGCCCGGGCGCCGATGATGGCTGCTCGGCCAGCAGCCTGCGGGCGTAGAACACGTTGTACCGCCAGAAGTCGATCAGCTCGCAGGCCGAGTCGATCTCCGCCTGGTATACCGACTTCGACTGACCCAGGATGGTGGCGGCGTTGACGGTTGCCCGCCATGGCCCGGACAGCAGTTCCGCAGCCCGCAGGAAGATCGCCGCGCGATCGTCAAAGGACAGGGCGCGCCAGGCAGGTGCCGCCCGCCTGGCCGCCTCGATCGCCGCAGCCACGTCCGCATCGCTGGCGCTGCCAAGCTGGCCCAGGATGTGCCGGTGATTGTGCGGCGCGACCACGTTGACCGGCTCGCCACCGCCCATCCGCTGCTCGCCGCCGATGGTCATGGTCAGCTCGGCGCGCGTGGCGGTCATCTCCTTGATCCGCGACTCCAGCACGGCACGTTCCTGGCTGCCCGGCACGTAGCTCCTGATCGGCTCGTTCCCGGGAACCGGAACGTTGGTCACGGCATCCATCGCTGTGCTCCCTGTGCTCGTCGGCTTCTGCTGGCGGGTTCCATCGTCGCACGGGCCGCCGGTCGCGGCAGCGGCCGGTCAGCCGGCCAGGAAGGGCAGTTCCTGGGCCGCGTACCACATCAGTTCCTGGCCCTCCGCCCCGTCAACGATGAAGATCGCGTCGTCGTCGCCGGCGTCAGCGGCCGGAAGGGCGGCGACGGCGGCCCGGATGTCGGGCTCGGCCGTCGGGTCATCCACGTGCGCGGAGACCACGTCGGCCAGCAGCACCGGCTCGTCGCACTGCACCTGCGCGGGATCGCCGTTCCCGGTCACGGCGCGGGCCTGATCGACCTCGGCGGCCAGCACGACCCGGCGTGGGGGCGCCTGCGGGTCGTCGGCCAGCAGCCGTAGCGATGCCCGGGCAGCATGCATCATCGCCGCGTATTCCAGTTCCTCTTGCTCGCCGCTGGCATAGGACTCGCGCAGCGCCGGGGTGACGGCATATCCGCGTACCGGCGGCGCCAGTCTCTGCTCGCGGATCAGGACTGCCAGCGCCGGAAGGGTGGAGGGCAGGTACACGCGCATGGAAGGCCCCCAAAGAGATGGCGGGAGGGCGCCGGAAGATGCTCCGAGTGTGCCAGCCCCCGGCAGGCGCCGATGCGGAATCGGAACAGACCGGCGCGCTTCGGGATTAGCTCGCCTGGCTACGGCCCGGGCACCGCAGGCGGGGCGGCGGCCGGGCCCGGATGCCCCAGCGCGGCAACCACGGTGGTGATCGCCTCGTCGAGGGGCTCGTGCTCCCAGATCCGGATCACCCGCCAGCCCGCGGCCGCCAGCGCCGCGTCGGCCGCGCGGTCCCTTTCCACGTTGCGGCGCAGCTTCGGCGCCCAGTACCAGGTGTTGGCGGCTGGCTGAGTGCCATGATCCGGGCAGGCGTGCCAGAAGCAGCCATCCACGAACACCGCCACCCGCCGGGCGGTGAACGCGATGTCCGGCCGGACCCTGGCGCCGCCGGGCAGATCCAGCCGGAAGTCCTTCCTAAACCGGAACCCCCGCCGGTGCAGCTCACGCCGCATTGCCAGCTCCGGCTTGGTATCGGTGCGCCGGTTGGCCCGCATGTTCGCCGAACGGCCCGCGCTGGACGGGAGCGGGTAGCGCCGCGCCGCGCCGGACTCCGCGACAGCCGCGCCAGACTCCGCCACAGCCGCGCCGGACTCCGCGATTGCCGCCCCGGACTCCGCCATAGCGGAAGGCTAGCGGTGATCGTCGCCGTGCGCTGGCCGCAGGCAGCCGAGCCCGCCTACGACCGCTGCGGAAGCGAGATCCCGAGCAGTGCGCCGAGCCGCGCCGCAGTATCCGGATAGGCGCTGTGCTGTACCGCTACCAGCCCCAGCGCCTCGGCAGCCTGCACGTTAACCGCGATGTCGTCGATGAACACGCACTCGGCGGGCTCCAGCCCGAGCAGGGTCGCGGTGTGCCGGAAGATCCGTTCTTCCGGCTTGCGCATGCCGACCTCGGCGGAGATGACGGTCACGTCGAACAGCTCGGGAAACAGCTCGCGCGGGTAGTCACTGCCGCCCCAGGAGTTGGACAGCATCGCGGTCCGCAGCCCCGCGCGGCGGGCCACCCGGATGAGCTCCAGCATCGGCTCATCCAGGACGGTCGCCGCGAACATCCGGGCCAGCAGCCCCTCGGCGGCGACGGGCTGGCCGTCGACGGTCACCAGCTCGGCAGCCAGCAGCGCCTCGAACTCCGCGACCGTGCACTCGCCGCGCTCCAGCGCATGCACCGGGCTGTGGTCGCCGGCGGCCCCGGCGCGTCCGGCGGAGGACGCCGGGGAGTCCAAGGAGGGGCCAGGGGTCATCCAGGCCCGCATGACCGCCTGGTAACTGGCCTTGTCGATGCGCTCGGCATCCAGCCAGGCGGTCACGGTGGCGGAGATGGGATTGGTCAGCACTCCGCCGAAGTCGGTGATCACGCCGCGTATCGCGGCGGGCGGCCGGCCCGCGGCGGCCCCTTCCTGGCAGGCCATTTCCGGCATATTCCTGATCGTAAGCGAGGCGGGTGACACGATGACCGCGTGCCGAACGCGAACGGATTGCAGCGAATTGAACACGTCGTTGTGCTGATGCTGGAGAACCGGTCCTTCGATCACATGCTCGGCTTCCTTTACGCGGACTCCGGGAACGTGTCGCAGGCCGGCCAGCCGTTCGAGGGACTCAACGGGTCAGAGTCCAACCCGGACGCCGCCGGCCAGCCGGTCACCGTGTTCAGGATCGAGCCGTCGACGCAGAGCGCGTACTTCATGCCCGGCGCCGATCCCGGCGAGGGCTACATGGCGACGAACAACCAGCTATTCGGCGCCGAGGCCGGGCCGGCCGACGGCACCGTCCCGGCCTGCCAGGGCTTCGTGAAGGACTTCGGCTACACCCTCGGCTGGGAGAACGCCGACAAGTGGCCGATCGTCGCCGGCACCAGCGCGAGCAGCATCATGGGCTGCTTCGCACCCGAGACGCTGCCCGTGCTCTCCGCCCTGGCTCGCGGGTATGCGGTCTGTGACCACTGGTTCGCCTCGGCCCCGACCGAGACGCTGCCCAACCGGGCGTTCGCCTGCGCCGCGACGAGCCAGGGCCACATGGACGACAAGACCCGCACGTTCACCTCGCCCAGCATCTTCGGCCTGCTCGGCAGGCACGGCCTGAACTGGGCGATCTACGGCTACGACGCCAGGCCGCTGACCGCGTCCACGTTCACCGACGTGGCATCGGCGCCGGGCGGGACCATCGGCCAGTTCACCGGCTTCCAGGCGGCGGCAGCGGCCGGCACCCTGCCCGCGTTCACGTTCCTGGAGCCAAGCTGGGGCTCGGCCGGCAACAGCCAGCACCCCAACTACGACGTTGCCCTCGGCGAGCAGCTCATCCACGACGTGTATGAAGCACTGCGCAGCGGCCCGGGCTGGCCGCAGACCCTTCTCGTGCTCACCTACGACGAGCATGGCGGCTGCTTCGACCACGTGCCGCCGCCGTGGGGCGCGACGCCGCCGGACAATCTGGCCGGCGAGTTCGGCTTCGGCTTCGACCGCTTCGGCGTCCGGGTGCCGACGGTGCTGATCTCGCCGCTGATCGCGGCGGGCACCGTGTACCGGGTTCCGGCCGGTACCGTGCCCCTTGACCACACCTCCATCCTGAAGACCGTGCAGCAGCGGTGGAGCCTGCCCGCGCTGACCGCACGTGACGCCGCCGCGCCCGGCTTCGGAGACGTCCTCACCCTGGCCGCACCGCGCGCGGACGACGTGCTGGCCGGGGTAAGGGTGCCGGTCTCGGGACAGCCCGGCCCGGCCGCCGGCGTGCCCTCGCACCTGCAGGTGGTCCAGGCTGACCTGATCTCCCGGCAGTACCCGGCGGGCCAGCACCCGGCCGCCGACGCGCTGGCGGCCGACGGCACGGGCGCGGCCTACGCAAGCTATATCCGCACCTACGCCCGGTGATCCGCCCGCTACCCGGCCGTGCCAGGCAGCCCCGCCGGTCCCGCCTGGCAGAATCGGGCCATGCAGAAGGTGGCGGTGGTGACCGGTGCGAGCAGCGGTATCGGCGCGGCTACGGCCGTGTCGCTGGCGCGGGAGGGATACCGGGTGGTGCTCGCCGCCCGCCGCAAGGAGCGCGTCGAGCGGCTAGCCGATCAGATTGCAGAACGCGGGGGCCAGGCGCTGGCCTATCCGCTTGACGTGACCAGCCGCCCGGCGGTCGATGCCCTTTCAGAGTCGCTGGACCGCTGCGACGTCCTGGTCGCCAACGCGGGCGGCGCCATCGGGATGGAATCGGTCGCAGAGGCGTCGGCCGCCGACTGGCGGGACATGTACGAGGTCAACGTGCTCGGCACGCTGAATGTCGTCCAGGCGCTGCTGGGCAAGCTCATCGCCAGCGGCGACGGGGTAGTCGTGATCATGTCGTCCACGGCGGGCTTCGTCGCCTACGAGGGCGGCGGCGGGTACGTCGCCGCCAAGCACGGTACCCACGCGATCGCCGCCACGCTGCGCCTTGAACTGTGCGGGCAGCCGGTGCGGGTGGTCGAGATAGCCCCGGGAATGGTCAGGACCGATGAGTTCGCGGTCAACCGCTACCGCGGCGATGCCGAGAAGGCCGCCGCAGTCTACGCGGGCGTGGCCGAGCCGCTCTCCGCCGAGGACATTGCCGACGCGGTCACCTGGGCAGTCACCCGCCCGCCGCACTTCAACGTGGACCTCATGGTGCTCCGGCCCCGCGCGCAGGCGGCCCAGCACAAGGTCCACAGGGAGCTGTGACAGCGCTGGGCCTAGTCGGTCTGGGTCACCTTGGACAGTCCGCGCGGGCTGTCCGGGTTCAGCCCGAGGCGGCGGGACAGCTCCTCGGTGAGCAGCTGGCCGGGCACGATCAGGCCGATCGGGGCCAGCCACTCCGGCAGCCGCGGACCGGGGATCGCCCGGGTGCATGCCGCCGCCAGCCGGGGCCCGCCGCCGATTCCGTAGGCCCTGGCACCAGCACCGGTGACCCGGCGAGCCAGGTCGGCGGTGCCCTCCAGGGTCGGCCCGGTCTCGGCGGCGAGCAGGATCGCCGGGGTCTGCGCGTCCACCACGGCGATCGGCCCGTGCAGCAGGTCGGCCCAGGACAGCCCCATCGCGTGCAGGTAGCACGCTTCCTTGATCTTCAGTGCTAGCTCTAGCGCCGGAGAATAGGCAAGGCCGCGCCCGGACACGACCACCCCGGTAACGCCCGATAGTTCGGTGACGACCGGCGCCAGGTCATCCGTTCTGGAAAGAAGGTCAGATACCTCGCCGGGGACGCTCCGCAGCTCGCCGGCGTCCAGGTCGGCGCCGAGGCCGATCGCGAGCACCGCCAGCGCGGCAAGCTGGCAGGTGAACGTCTTGGTGGCGGGAACGGCCCGCTCGGGGCCGGCCAGCGTGACGAAGGCCAGGTCGGCGACCTCGGCCAGCGGCGAGCCTGCCCCGTTGGTGATGGCCAGGGTCCGCGCGCCGCAGTCCCGCGCCCACGCCATGGTCTCCACGATCTCTGCGGTCCGGCCGGACTGGGACAGCCCCACGACCAGGACGCCATCCAGGTCAACCCGGCTGCGGTAAGTGGTCGCGATCGACGGCGACCCGAGCGTGGCCAGCCGGCCGCCGAAGGCCTGCAGCAGGTAGCTGCCGTAGACCGCGGCGTTGTCGGACGTGCCCCGGCCGACGAACAGCACATGCCGGCAGCCTTTCGCAAGCCGTCCGGCCTCGGCCGCTCTTGGCAGCAGCGCGTCGATGGTGGCGCGCACGACCTCGGGCTGCTCCCCGATCTCCGCGCGCATGTGGGTGGTGGTCATGGCCGCCGTGCTCACCTAGTCTCCTTGCCTCGCTTCGCCGGCAGACGGGCCGGCTGCCCGGCGATCCGCTGGCCCGCGGGTCCGGTTAACCGCGGGTCCGGTTAACCGCGGGTCCGGCCGCCCGGCGGGTCCCGCTGGCCCGTCTCCCCCGGCCCTCAGTGGCCGCGCAATTCCTCTCCGGGGCCGAAGACAAGCTCGCCCCCGATCCAGGTGGCCCTGGCCCTCAGGTCGTCGCCGAGCCAGGTCAGGTCGGCCGCCGCGGCCGGCGCGATCCGGCCGAGGTCGCCGCGGCCAATGAGGTCGGCCGGGACCCGTGTGGCCGCGGACACGGCCGCTTCCAGCCCGATCCCGACTGACACCATATTCGACACGCCGGCGTCCATCCGCAGCGCGGACCCCGCCATGGTGCCGTCCGGGCGCACCGGGGGCGCGCCGTCGCCCGGCGGTAGCTCGATCGGCTGCCCGCCGAGCAGGTACCTGCCCGGCGGCATCCCCGCACAGGCCGCGGCGTCTGTCACGATCGCGATCCGTCCCGGCGCGGCGGCGAAGGCGATCTGGCATGCCGGAGCGGCGACGTGGTACAGGTCGGCGATGAGCCCGCTGGTCAGCCTGGAGTCGGTGAGCGCGGCTCCGACCACGCCGGGCTCGCGGTGGTGCAGCGGCCGCTGGGCGTTGAACAGATGGGTGACCATCCGCGCCCCGTGCTCGGCGGCGGCGGCCACCTGCCGTGCGGTGGCGTCACTGTGCCCGACGCTGACCACCGCGCCTGACGCGGTCAGCCGGCCGATGGCGTCAAGCGCCCCGTCGAGTTCCGGCGCCAGGGTGACCAGCCTGAGATGCCCGGCCGCGGCGCTGATCAGTTCTTCGACCGCGGCGGGGGCCGGCCGACAGATCCATCTCTCGTTGTGCGCGCCGCGCCATTTCCTCGAGATGAACGGGCCCTCCAGGTGAATGCCCAGCACCCGTGCGCCGCCGTGGGCGGGCGGGAAACCGGACGCGGCGCGCAGGATCCGGGCCAGCGCACCGACCGGGGCGGTGATCACGGTCGGCAGGAAGGCGGTGGTCCCGGTCTCCGGCAGCCGCCTGGCCGCCTCGGCCCACGCCGTCTCGTCCGGTTCCTGGAACTCGACGCCGAAGCAGCCGTTGACCTGGAGGTCGACCAGGCCGGGCAGGAGCGCTCCGGACGGCAGCGCGATGTCCGGGCGGCGGGCCGGGCGCCCCTGGGCCACGGCCGCGATCCGGCCGCCGCGCACGATCACGTAGCCGGGGGCCAGCACGCCGCTGCCGGGAGTCGCCGGTACTACCCGCGGCGCGGCGATCAGCAGCCCGTCGTCCCCGTCGGCTCGCGCGGCCGCCCGGGCGCGGGACCCGGCTGCCCCGGCGGCGGGCCCCGTCCCCCGCCGGGCTGTCCTCGCGCTCAGCCCGGCACCCTCACCAGGCCGTGCGGCGGGCGCTCCGCGAGGCCGACCACCAGGTTCCGGAACTCCTTCGCGACCAGTTCCGGGCGCTCCATCATCGCCACGTGGCCGACGCCGTGCGCCACGATCACCCGCGAGTTCCGGAACGTGCGCGCGGCCCGGCCCGCCATCGCCGGGCTGACCAGCCTGTCATGACTGCCGTAGATGATCAGGGTGGGCGCGGTGACCCGGGCCGCGTCCCGCCACAGCGTCGCCGGGCCCTGCCGGGCGTACTCGGTCACCAGGCCGCGGGCCGAGCCGACGAAGGCAGCCGTGGCGTAGCCAAGGCCATCCCGGCGCTCCACCTCGGCGATCTCCTCGGCCACCCGCGCCGGATGCATCCGGGCAGGGTCGGCGTAGGTGTCCCGCAGGGTGACCTCCACACGCTGCGCGGCGGGAACCGAGCGGGCCCGGTCCATCAGCCAGGTGCCGACTCCCGGAAGCGCCACCAGGGTCACCCGCAGCGGCAGCAGCCGTGGCCGCAGGTCCGGCAGCGCCGGCGAGATCAGCGTCAGCGTGCGGACCAGGTCGGGCCGCCGGGCCGCGACCCGGGTCGCGATCGCGCCGCCCATCGAGTTGCCGAACAGGTGCACCGGCCAGATGGCCCGGGTTTCGATCAGGTCGATCACCGACCTGGCATGCGCGTCCAGCGAGTAATCGCCGTCCGCAGGCGGCGGGGAGTAGCCGAAGCCGGGCAGGTCGAGCGCCGCGCAGGCGAGCGGCGGGGCGAGCGCCCCGGCCGCCGGCTGCGCGGCAGCGGGCTGCCCGGCCAGCAGGTCCATGAGGTCGGTCCAGTTCGTGGACGACCCGCCGAGCCCGTGCACGAAGACCGCGGGGGTGCCGCGGGGAGTGACCGCAGCCGCGCTCACCGGACCGTCCGGGCCGGCTGACGCGGCGGGCGCGGCGGGAGCGGCGGGAGCGGCGGGCACGACAGGTCCGGCAGAGTCCGCGGACCGCAAGGACGGGGCAGGCGCGCTGGCCGCAGCGGGGGCTCGGCGGACGAACAGCCGGCCGCTGCGCAGCTCATACAGCTCGCCCGGCCAGTGCGGAATCGGAGCGGTCATCGACCAGACACCCTACTAACCGGCGGGCCGCTGGCAAAGAGCGCGAATCTGCCGCCTGCTGCCGATCGTGCAAGGGCGCTGGTAGCTAGCTGGCCCTGCGCCGCGGCCGCGCTCTGGCGGGCTCGGCGCGCTCGGCGCGCTCCCGCGCTGCGGCGGGCTTCGCGCTCCTGGCCTTGCCGGCTCCCCGCTTGGCCGGCTCCCTGCCCGGCTCCGTGACCGGCTCCCTGCCCGGCGCCGGCTTGCCCGCACCGCCCCTGCCGCTCTTGCTGCCCGCGCCGCCTCCTGCCCTGCGCTCCCCGCCCTCCGGCCCGCCCCTGACCGCTGCCAGGCTGGCGCGAAGAGCGTCGGCCAGGCTCGCGGGCTCCGGCGCCGCGGCCTCCTCGGCGGGCTGCATGACCTCGCGGCCCTCGGCCTTGGCGGTCACAAGCTCCTGCAGCGCCTCGCGATAGCCGTCGTGGTAGGCGCCCGGGTCGAAGTCGGCCGTCATCGAGTCGATGAGCGACGACGCCATGCTCAGCTCCTGCGGCCGTACATCGACCTCCTCTTGCTGGAACGGGAAGGCGATCTCGCGCACCTCGTCCGGCCAGAGCAGGGTTTCCAGGATGAGCTGGCCGTCCCTGGCCCGCAGGCTGGCCAGCGACTCCCGCTGCCGCAGCGCCACCCGGGCCAGCGCGATCTTGCCTGAGTCCGCGAGGGCGTCTCGGAGCAGCACGTACGCACGCGTCCCGGCCGCCTCGGGCTCAATCAGGTAGCTGCGGTTCAGCATGATCGGATCGAGCTGCTCGGCCGGCATGAAGTGGAGCACCTCGATATTCCTGGTCGTCGGCAGCGGAAGGTCGGCCATGTCCTCGTCGGTCAGCACGATCATCTCGCCAGTGGGGAGCTCATATCCCTTTGCGACGTCCTCGTAGGGAACCTCCTGGCCGTCGATCGAGCACACCCGGCGGAACCGGATGCGGCCACCGTCCTCGCGGTGAACCTGCCGGAACGCAATGTCCTTCTGCTCGGTGGCCGCGTACAGTTTGACGGGGATCATCACCAGCCCGAAGGAAATCGCGCCCTTCCACATGCTGTGCATGATGTCTCCCTACCCCCCGGGACCGGGTACCCCTACCAGCAGGTACTGCCTGAATTCTACTGTTCGGCAATGTTTTCGATGATTCCGGACGGACAGGAGGCGTCGGAAATGGGCGAGATGGACATCGAGCGGCCCGAGGCCGACTGGATCGACCAGGCCCGCGACACCGTCCCGGAGGCCGATGAGCCGGAAGCCGGTGCCGATCAGGCGAAGCAGGGAGTCCCTCTCGAGGCGAATGAGGCCGACGCCGCCGAGCAGGATCGCGACGTCGGCGCCGACGAGGATGACTACAGGTAAACAGCCAGCCAGCCACCGGGGCTACTGGGTCGTAAGATGACTCGAAGCGTTATCGGAGCGCCCCGCAGCGATGGCCGGAGCAACTTGTGACAGCAACTCCTCTTCCGCGCACGGCACGGCAGACCAGGCCGGCCGGCACCAGGCTGCCCCGTCAGGCTCGCCGTCAGCAGCTGCTCGGGGCCGCCAGGGAAATCTTTGTCGCGCAGGGTTATCACGCCGCAGCGATGGATGACATCGCCGACCGGGCCGGGGTCAGTAAGCCGGTTCTCTACCAGCACTTTCCCGGCAAGCTCGAGCTGTACCTGGCGCTGCTGGACGAGAGCGCCAGCCAGCTCGTGGCGATCGTGCGCAAGGCGCTGTCCTCAACCAGTGACAACAAGGAGCGCGTGCCTGCCACATTCCGGGCCTTCTTCGACTTCGTCAGCGGCGCAGGGGAGGCTTTCCGCCTGGTCTTCGAGTCAGACCTGAGCAACGAGCCCGCGGTCCGGGACCGGCTGGAACACACGATGCGCGAGTGCGCCGACATGATCAGCGAGTTCATCCGGGAGGATGCTGGCCTCAGCGATGAGGAGTCTCATCTGCTGGGCATGGGCCTGGTGGGAATGGCCCAGGTAAGTGCCAGGTACTGGCTCAGCACCGACCGCGCGATCGGCAAGGATGCGGCCGAGGAACTGCTCGCCAGGCTCGCCTGGCGGGGGATCAGCGGGTGGCCGCGGACCGGGTGAGGAGTTCGCTGTGGAAGTCAAGATCGGCGTCCAGTCCGTGCCGCGCGAGCTCGTAGTTGAGACCGCCGCCTCGGCCGAGGAGATCGAGGGCCTGCTCCGGGGCGCGATAGCCGACGGAGGCGTGTTCATCCTGCCGCACGACAAGGGCGGCAGGGTGCTCGTGCCCGCCGACAAGATCGCCTACCTGGAACTCGGCAGCAGCGAGCCGCGCCGGGTCGGCTTCGGCAACCTCGTCTAGTCCCCCGCGGTACACGGCCCGCCGGGCGGCCTTGGAAGCGACGCCTGCATGATCGTGGACGCTTTCCCATGAATTTCATGGGAAAGCGTCCACGATCATGAGTTGCGCGAGTCAGCGAGTCCGCCGGCGGTACTACGCCAGATGGGGGTAGCGGCGGCGGCTGGAGTGGCGGTTGAGTAGCGGGCAAGGGTCGCCCGAGCACGGGAGCGGGCCGACCCGGACGGGCCGCTACCCCGGGAGCCACATATATGCGACGAGCGACGGCCATGCTGTCCGCGCTCGGCGCTGCGATGCTCGCGTCCGGCCTGCTGGCCAGCCCGGCCTCGGCCGCCTCGGCGTACGTGGTCAACAACACCTCTCCGGCCTGCTCGGACTCCGGCCCGGGAACGGCAGCCCAGCCGTTCTGCACGATTGGCGCCGCCGCCAAGGTGGCCCAGCCCGGTGACACGGTCCTGGTCACCGCCGGAACCTATCCGGGCACCTCGGTCAACCCGGCCAACTCCGGCACCCCGGGCAGTCCCATCACGTTCAGCGCCTACGCCGGCGTCACGATCAGCGGCGGCACGCGCGGCTTCGCGCTCTCCGGGCGCAGCTACATCGCCATTAGCGGCTTCACGATCACCGGCACCTCGTCCTATGGCATCTCCGTCTCCGGCGGCAGCGACGTCACGATCTCCGGCAACACCGTGGAGCTCGCCGGCCAGCCGGTTCAGGGGAGCGCCGCATCGGGGATCTACGTGAGCAACCTGGCGGGCGGGACGATCTCCGGCAACATCTCGCACGACAACTCTGCGCACGGGATCTACCTGACCGGCTCCACCACCGGGGTGGTCGTCTCCGGCAACGTCCTGTACCACAACGCCTTCCAGTACCAGCGCAACGCCAACGGCATCGATGACACCGCACCCGGCAACTCCATCATCGGGAACTGGACTTACGACAACGAGGACAGCGGCATCAACATCTACCCCGGTGCCAACAACACGCTTATCGCCGACAACGTCAGCTATGGCAACGGGGATCACGGCATCGACGACTACAACGTCACCGGCGGCCGGATCATCGGCAACACGGTCTACGGCAACTGCACCGACGGCATCAACGTGGAGGGAACCAGCGGCAACTACGTCATCGAGGACAACATCTCGGTGGACAACGCGACCGGTGCCGTGATCAACCCCACGCCGATCAACCCTCCTGGCGCCTACACGAACTCCTGCAACCGCCGGACCGGCAACATCGGCGTGTACGACTCGGCGCCCGCCACCACGACCGCCGACTACAACCTGGTCTGGCAGGACGGAGCGGGAGCGGAGTACGTCTGGGCCGGCACCGCCTACGCCACCCAGTCAGCCCTCAACGCGGCCACCGGCCAGGAAGCGCACGGCATCTTCGCCAATCCCCAGTTCGTCAACGCCGCGGCCGCGAACTTCCGGCTCATGGCGGGCTCTCCGGCGATCGACACCGCGAACACGGCGGTTTCCGGCTACCAGCAGGCCGACATCGCGGGCAACAGCCCCTACGACGACCGCGGCGCCTACGAGTACCAGCCGCCGGGCAGCCTCACCGGGCCCAGCGCGCAGCTCACGGTCGCCCCGGCCGGGACAACTCCGCTGCAGGTGACCGCGGACGCGTCCGGGTCCGCCGCCGGGAGCGTGCCGATCGTCAGCTACAGCTTCAGCTTCGGCGACGGCACCGCGACCGGGCCGCAGCCCGATGCGATCGCCAGCCACACCTACTCGGCTCCGGGCAGCTACCAGGTCACCGTCACCGTGACCGACGGCAATGGCCTGACCGCGACCACGACGCAGACCGTCACCGTGACCCAGCCCACCCAGCCGCCCACCGCGGCGCTGACCGTCAGCCCGGCCTACGGCGCGGCACCGCTGCAGGTGACCGCGGACGCCTCCGGCTCCACCCCTGGCACGTCCCCGATCAGCAGCTACACCTTCAGCTTCGGCGACGGCGCCACGGCCGGGCCGCAGTCCGGGGCGACCGCCAGCCACGCCTACGCCACGCCGGGAACCTACACAGTCACGGTCACCGTTACCGACTCAAGCGGCGCGACCTCGCAGGCCAGCAGGCAGGTCACGGTCACCGCCGCGGGCGGCGGCACGGCCAGCTACCTGAACCAGATAGCGACCAACTACTCGACCACCGCGCACACCTCCGGCTACGTAACGGTCTGGCGAGCCGCCGGCGTCAAGGCTGGCGACCTGATCATCGCCGTGGTGCAGCTCACCGGGACCGGCTCGGGCCCGGTGAGCGGAACCGACAGCGCCGGAGACGCTCTCTCGGTGGCCAGCGACGTCTCCGACTCCTCCGGGGACCGCCTTGTCACGCTCTACGGCGTGGCCGCCACCGGCCTGGCCAGCGGCCAGCAGATCAGCGTCAGCTTCCCGAGCGCCACCAGTTACCGCATCACCGCGGATGAGGTCGCCGGGGTCACCGCCCCGGACGCGCAGGCCACGGCGAGCGGCGCCAGCGGGAGCTTCAGCGCCGGTCCGACGGCGACGCTGAGCCGGCCGGGCGAGATGGTCTTCGCGGCCGTTGCCACCTTCGGCTCGACCTCGCTGACCTGGGGCACCGGCTGGACAGCGCTGACCAGCTACACAACGGGCGGCAACACGCTGGGGCGGGCCTACCAGATACCGTCAGGCACGGGTGGCGTGACGGCTGCCGGATCGGCGGGCGGAAGCTGGCTCGCCGAGGTTGTCGCGTTCCGCTGAAGTGCGCTCCGCCCCGGCTCTTCCCGGCCCCGCGCCCGGTGCTGCCGGGGCCGGGCCCGGCAGCAGATAGCGCGCCGTCGCCCAGAGCCAGCGCAGCGTCGCCCGCAGCGTTGGCTGGCGCAGGTAGTGCAGGTCCACGGCGACCCGCCGGGGCACAAGCTGGGTCAGGTAGAACTCCTCGGCGTTGCCGGCCCTGGCCAGCTCCTGCTCGTCGTGCAGCAGCACCTGGCTCGGCCCGGTGAGGCCGGGGCGATACCGGAAGACAGAACGCAGGTCCGCCGGATAGCGCACGGCGAGCGGGATGCTCTCCGGGCGCGGCCCCACCAGCGTCATCGCGCCCAGCAGCACGTTGACGAGCTGCGGTAGCTCGTCAACGCTGGACCGGCGCAGCACAGCGCCCAGCCTGGTGACCCTGCTGTCGCCCGGGACCGTCACCTCGGGCCCGGGGACCGGCCGCATGGTCCGGATCTTCAGGATCGTGAACGGAACGCCACCCTGGCCGACCCGCCGCTGCCGGTAGAGCGCCGACGCGCCGGTACTGATCCGCGCCGCGGCCAGCGCGGCCAGCAGGACCGGCGAGAGCAGGCACAGGCTGATGGCGGCCACGACGATGTCGAGCGCCCGCCTGGCCGCGCCGGGGCCGATCCCGGCGCCCACATCGACGACCGGCATCACCCGGACCCTCTTCCGACCCGTGCTGCCCGGGCGGCCGGATGCCCGCCCCCGTTCTGGCCGGCCGAGAAGGGCCGGCCTGCGTCCGCGAGCCTGCGGGTCACCAGCGGATCGCAGCGAGCGTTCAGGCACGCGCCAGTGGCCAGGTCGAACTCGAGGTTATGGCCGAGGCAGCGGAGCACCCCGCCGGCCACGGTCGCCCCGATGGCCAGGTCCTCGCCAGCGTGCGGGCAGTATCGCCCGACCTCGTAACGGGCGGCCCCGGCCTGAACGACGATCTTCTCGTCGGTGCTCCTGCGCCGCTCGTAGTCCTCCACTGCCTGAAGCGCCCGCGGCTCCGCATGCTTGAGCAGGCCGATGAGGTAGTCGTTGTAGATGTCGGGATGACGCCAGGCGGAGAACCGGAGGGAGAGCAGCAGGTCCTCCCAGCCGATCTGGCCGAAGATCACCGGTGCCAGCCACCTGGCGTCCAGCCGGAACCGGTAGCCAGGCTCACGGGCGCGGCCGGCCAGGTCTACCCGGACGCCCTCGCGCCGCAGGTCGACATCCCAGCGGCCCTCCACGGACCCGGTGACCTCGAAGCGGACGGTCATGTCCACCCGCTCTGCGAAGTAGCGGCTCATCTCCCCGAGACGGCGGAAGTGCTCGGTGAACGCCTCCCGCAGCTCATCCCCTGGCTCGGGATAGCAGGCCCGCACGGCCTCGATGTCGGCCCGCCGGGACGCCGCATAGTCGTGCAGGTATTCCTCCGCCGAGCCGAAGTCGAAGCCAGACCAGGCCGGATCGGCCTGGTGCTGTCCGGCCAGCGGGTCGTAGCTGTCTCCCGGGAGCCACAGGCCGACCCGCTGCCGCGGCAGCCGGTCCCGCAGGAAGGCGGCGGCCTGGGCTAGGTCGGGAAACAGCCCGGGCGGGCGCAGCCACCGGTTGTGCCGCTGCAGCTCGGGATCGAGGAAGCACATCGGCCCGGCGAACGGGACCGCGATGCCAGGCCTGACCATCCGCACAAGCTGGGCGACCGCCTGGAACTTGCCCTCGCGCTTGGCCGCGCAGATCTCCGCCATCCGCTCGGCCGGGTACTCGTAGCAGATGGGGTGCCAGGTGGCGCTGGCCATCTGCATCGCCATCACGTCCAGCCGGCCGCCGCACTCGTGCGCGGCGCGGCGCGCCTGCCCGACCGTCAGCCGGGCGTCGTTGCAGTGCAGGATCCCGGCGCCGCCGGCCCGGACCAGCACCGCCGAGTCGTGGCACATCGGCGACTGCTCGGGGATGAACGTCACCCAGTCGCCGCCCCCGCCAAGCGGGAAGCGCTGCCAGGCGGGAACCTCGATAACGTTCGCCACGCCGGCCCTGGCCAGGCGGCTGGCGAAGTTCGGCGACGGGTACGCCGGGATCAGCACGGTCGTGGTCGGGGGCAGGCTGGTCAGCGCCGCCAGGTCCATGTGATCCAGGTGCTCGTGCGACACCGTGACGTAGTCGCAGTCCAGGATCGCCGCATGATCGAGGTGCGAGTTGGCCGGGTACTGGAACCAGGCCGCCTGGAACGCCCCGCGCCGGGACAGCCACGGGTCCATGACGAGCCTGAGGCCCGCCCCGTCGACCCGGAGCCCGGCGTGCCCGAGATAGGTGATCCGCACGGAGTCAGCCGCCATGCTCAGCACCTCCCGCCAGCGGCCGGCATCATGCTCATCACCCGGTCCCGGCCGGCAGGAACAGGTCCGAGAACACCGACGCGATCAGCTTCAGGTTCCGGGCCAGGCCGCCATCGAGTGACGTCGGGCTCATGTGGGTGAACAGCACGTCGTGCGCGCGACGCCGCTGCCGCAGGCCATGCCAGAGGGCGTTGGGCCGCAGGCCGGGGTCCAGGATCCGGTACATGGCACCGTCGTATTCCTGGTGCCAGGTCCAGATGTCCACGGCGTGCGCTCCCGACTCCAGGGGGATGTCGACGAAGGTCCGCAGCTGCGCATCGGCCGCGGCCTGGCCGCCGGCAAAGTCCCGGGAGTGCGCCAGGGCCTTGCGCCCCTGCAGGCGGACCAGCCGGGGCCAGCCCAGGCCGGTCACCGCTCGCCAGGCGTCCCGCTGGGCGGCGTCCAGCGTCGTGCCCCACCGCGCGTAGGTGGCCGGTGCCTGCAGGTAGGTGCTGAGGTCGAGGACGTCAATGGCGTGCAGCCGCAGGTAGGTGTCCACCTCCGGAAGACTGAGCTGCGGATACTTCGCACGCGCCGATGCGGCACAGGCCGCCTGCGGCGAGCCGGGCGGCTGGTGCCCCGGCAGGCAGCCCAGTTCCGGGACCACCATGTCCACGAGGATCTGCCTGCCCGGGGCAGCGGCCCGGAGCGCTCGGGCCGCCTGCGCCAGGAAGCTCTCGATATCCGCTGGCGTGGTCAGCCCGTCCTGGTAGCCAAGCTCGTCGGCGATCTTCACGCCGGCCACGCCGGGCTGCCGGGCCAGGAACGCGACCCGGCGGACACCGGCCTCGAACGAGGCCCTTCCCGCTTCCCAGCGGGTCACCAGGTCGGCCTCGATCCACACCCGCAGGTGATCCCGCACGGCGAGCCGCACCGCGCGCAGGTACGTCCGGACAGGGCTCATCGGGGGGGCGGCTGCCCCCACCCGCCCCGGCGGGACGGTGGTGACCACGGCCGGATCACTGCCTGCTGCGCCACCATGGCCCGTCCCCCCGCAGCCCGCCAGCGCGGTGCATGCCGCCGCCAGGGCAAGTCCCAGTGCCGCGCCTGCCGCGGCCTGTCGCCGGCGCCGCCCTGCCTGCCGCGGGCCCGTCACGGCGAGCCCTCCGATGCGCTGGGAACCTCGGCGCGGCGTGCCCGGCCAGCCCGCCCGGTGCGGCCCGCCCGGCCCGCACGGCCCGCCGGGCCTGCCCGCCGCGGCGGCACGGCGTGCCGGGGCCGCGGGCGCCCGCCGATCTGTCGCCGCACCATCAGGTAGCAGCAGATCAGCGCGGCGGTGCTGGTCAGGTAGGCGACCGCGGAGGCGAAGCCGGCCCCGATGGCGTGATAGCGCGGGATCAGCGCCACGTCCAGTGCGACGGTGACGACGACGGCGACACCGATGCCGAATGAGTTCGCGCCGGGCCGGCCGACACCGTACAGGTATCCGCTCACCACGCCGGCCACGCCCTCGCCGAGCAGCCCGGCGATCAGCAGCAGGGCGGGAATCTTAGCTCCGCCGAAGGCGGAACCGTAGACCAGCGGCAGCAGCGGAACGCAGGCGGCGAGCGGGATCGCCACGAGCACGTTCAGCGCCAGCGCGCGCGGCAGCAGCGCCGCCGCGCGGCGTCCCGCCTCCACGGGGTCCTGAGTCGTCATCCGCGGATAGAGAACGTAGGTGACGGCCAGCCCGGGCAGCCGGAGCAGCTCGGCGTACTTGGACGCGACGGCGTAAACGCCGAGGACCGCCGGGCCGGCCAGCGCGCCCAGGATCGCCACGTCCAGCCGCAGGTTGAGCAGCGTGAACACCCCGCCCACCTGGCCGCGCAGGCCGTAGCGGCAGATCCGGACCCCCAGCCGGACGTCGGGCATGCGCCAGCGGCGCAGGAACCCTCGGCGCATCAGCCGGACGCCGATGCCCCCGGCCACCAGGATGTCCGCGCCGACCAGGGCGACCATCAGCAGCGCGGTGCCGCGCAGGAACGGGACGGCCGCCAGGTAGACCGGCAGGAACGCCGCCTCCTCCGCGCCGATCGCCCAGTTCGCCGCGCGCATGTCGTTCTCGCCCTGCAGGAACGCCTTGCCGGTCGCCACCCACAGCTGGGTGAAGACCGGAACCGCCGCGGCGACGACGACTCCGGCGGACCAGTCACGGAAGAAGACGTGATGCAGCAGCGGGGTCAGCGCAAGCCAGCAGCCGCTGGCCGCCAGCGCGCCGGTGAAGGCCAGTGCCACCAGGGTCGGCCGCACGCGCTCGGCGCCCGCAGGGTCCTGGCCGGCCAGGAAGTAGGGGGCAGAGGTCGGCAGGCCGCAGGACACCAGCACGCCGGCCAGGCCCGGCAGCACCCGCAGCAGGGCTAGCTCGCCCAGCAGCGCCGGCCCGCCCGCGCGCGCCACCAGGATCGTGGCCAGCGTCAGCGAGACCAGCGCCACGACGCGGGCGGCCACGTTTGCCGTGAGCACCGCGGGTACCCGGCCTATCGTGCTCGCCAGCGCGGACCGGCCGATCATGGCCCGGCGCCCCCGGCCGTTGTCGCGCCCGGCGGCGCATCGGCCGCCTCGGCACGGCCCCACAGGTCGGCCGCCGCCACCAGGCCGAGCAATGCCCAGACGTGCCGGAAGTGCAGTACCTGATAGAACATCGCCGATGCCAGGACAGCCAGCACGGCGGCCCCGAGCAGCTCGGGGCGCGGGATGATCCTGGCATACGCGGGCCGGAGCGGCCGCGCCGCGATCCGGCGGCACCGGGCGAGGATGCAGACAAGCAGCAGCACGAGGGCCACCGCGCCGAGCGCCCCGCGTTCGACCAGCGCGGCGGCATAGTCGTCGTGCGCCTCCTTGATGTAGCCGTACATGTGCTGCTGGAAGGCCGGCTTGGTGCCGCCCGGCCCGATGCCGAGCGGGTTATCGGCGGTGAAGTACAGCTGCTCGGTCTCGCTGAGGATGGTGTCCCGGGAACCGCTGCTTTCCGCCTGGCGGCCGATCGAGTCCTGCAGGAGCGGAGTGCTCGCCTGGGCCCGCTGGACCAGGCTGGTGACGTCGATGTGCGGGATGACCGCCACGGCGCACAGGCCGATCGCCGCCGCCACCATGACCGCGGGCGCCGCGCCGCGCCGCGTGGCCAGCCGGAACAGGGCTCCGGCCACCGTGGCGGCGGCGAGCGCGAGCATCCCGCCGTTGGAGCCGGTGAAGACGATCGCCGCGATGATCACCGCGCAGCACGCCCAGCGCGCCAGCCTGCGCGCCGGGTACCTGGCCGCGCGCAGCACCAGCAGCGAGCAGACGAAGTAGTCGGCCGCGAGATTCGGATCGCCGAGGGTAAAGGCGGCCCGGGCGCCGTCGCGTGCGGTCTCGCCGGACAGCAGCGAGATGTGCCCGAGCACGCCCACGATCATCAGCGCTGACCAGAACGTGGCGCTGACCGCCCATGCCCTGGTCATCGAGCGCAGCAGGGCCGGCGACCGACCGGCGTTCGCTACCGCCAGCCCCCAGGCCAGGCAGAACATGTCCTGCACGACCGTCAGCAGCCCGTGGCCGACGCTGACGTACTTGTCGGCATAGGCGACGGTGCTCGCCAGGGTCCCGGCCAGGATGCTGATCCCTACCGGCAGCGCGAACGGGAATCGGACCGGCATCCGCCGGCTGGCCAGCCAGAGCATGACGATGCCCACGGCGATGCCGATGAAGATGTCGACGGGGCCGGTGTTGCCGGGTCCTGCGGGGCGCAGCAGCGGCAGCGCCCAGATCGCCGCGACCAGTGCCAGCCGGACCGCGTCGCTGCGCCTGCCGCCTTGCGGTGACTGCCGCGCTGCCCGCTCGCCCGGCTCGGCTGGCTCCGCACAGACGGCGGGCGGCAGGCCGTCCCGGCCCGTGCGGGCCGACGGCAGGTAACCGGCCGGCGCGGTCATGCCCGCTCTCCCGCGAGCAGCCGGGCGAGCAGATCGCGGTGGAGCGCAGCGAACCCAGAATGGTCGGCGGTAGCTGCGGTCTCGGCGAGCCCGGCCAGCAGCACGTCACGCCATAGCGCGGCAGGGGCGCCCAGGCGGGTCAGCGCGTCCGCCACGAACTCGCGAACGGCCTGCCCGAACCAGTGCCGCCCGGCGATCGCGTAGCGGATACCGCTGCCCCAGCCGTCCGCGCGCAGCCCGGGATGGCCCGCGACCCGGCTTCCCGGCCGGGTGTGCCGGTCCAGGTAGAGCGCGTAGCTAAGGGCGAACCGGGCAACGTCGCGCAGCGGGTCGCCGCGTAGCTGGCCGGACGCCCAGTCCACCACCCCGGTCACCCGGTCGCCGGTCATCAGCAGGTTGCCGGGCCAGAAGTCGCCGTGCACCACGGTCCGCGGAACCTCTGCCGCGGCCAGCCGGGCCTGCAGGCGGGGAAGCTCCCGGGCGAGGATCTGCGTGGCCGGGTGGTCAGGCCAGCGCCGGGAAATCCGTTCTGGAAGATCGTCGATCAGCGAGATCGGCGCGGCATCCTCGCTGCTGTCGTCGTGCAGGCCGGCAAGCCACTGCCGGGCGGCGGCGAAGTCGGCCAGGACCCGGCCGCGCCGGGAGACGTGCCGGAACGAGTGGTAGCGCGTGATCATCGGCACGCCCGGGACCGCAGAGGCGGCGGCCGCGAGCATCCCGGCGCAGTCGTAGGTGCCGGCATGCCGGGGCAGCGTCGCCCCGACCCGGCCCAGCGACAGCCGGCGCAGCGCGACAAGCAGCCTCGCCTCGGCCTCGACGGTCTCGGCCGCCGCCAGGGTGGTCGCAATCTTGACGGCCAGGCGCGGCTCGGCCGAGCCAGCCGGGATCACCAGCAGGGTGACGCAGGCGTTAGGGTCCCTGGAGCCGGTGAGCAGCAGGAACTGGGCGTCACGCTGATCGAGGAGGGCGCGCAGCCCGGGCCGGGGCGGCCTGGCAGGCCGCGCGGGCCGTTCCGCGGCCGCCTGCGGCGTGCCGGCCGGGCGTGCCAGCAGCGGTTCCGCCGTCATGTCCGCGTCCCCACCAGCAGCCGCCCGCCGGCCAGCCAGCTTGCCAGTTGCGGGTAGCGGCGCAGGCACCCTACCGCAGCGGTAAACGCCGCATGCCCCCTGGTCACTCCCGGCGGCGCGGTGACCAGCGCCCGGCAGGCGAAGCGGAGCGAGCCCGGCGTGTCCTGCGCGACAAGGACCGGCGCCCGGAGCGACGGCAGCGCGACGTACTGCCGCTGCAGCGCGATCAGCCCGGTGCCGATCAGCCTCCGCGCCCGCAGCCGCCCGCCCGGCCGGCTGTCAGCGACAACGAGGCTGGTGCCCGGCGGCAGTGACCTGATCGTGCCGATGGCGCGGCGCAGCCCGGCGCGGCCCGGGCGCAGCCCGATCACCACGGCGTCCGGGCTGGCCAGCACCTGCCAGCGCGGCTCGCCGCCCGGCCAGCGCGCGGCCCGCGCGTGCGGCAGCGTCGTGCTCAATGCAGCACCCCTAGCGGACGCATCCGGGCCACCGGGCGGACCAGCCCGCCGCTCGCCAGGATCCCCAGTACCTCGTTGATGCCGTTGTCGTCGAGGTGGCGATGCTGCTGCGGCGCGGCCCCGTCGTAGCGGAACCGCAGCGTGACGCGGCCCAGGGGGTCGGGGCCGGACAGCCCGCGGGCAGCGAAGTCGGCCACCACCGTCCCGGCGCCGTGGCAGGCGGAGTACAGCGCCTGCGCCGACCCGCCGGCCACGCCGAGGTAGGAGGACGTGCGGTGGGTGCCGGGCACCAGCACCGCCTGGCCGGTTCGCGCGAACGTGGTGCCCGGCGGCATCAGCTCCGCGGGGAACGCCCGGCACGAGTTGTGCCGGTGCACCACGGCCCGCTCGCCGCCGACCTCCTCCTCGTAGATCGAGTTGTGCGGAGAGTCCACGACCAGCCGCCCCGGCTGCCCGCCGAAGACCTCGCGGGCCAGGCGGCGCAGCGCGGCATAGACGGCGACGCGGAACGCGAACCCGTAGTTCATCGCCGCGGCGTTGGCGAGCATCAGCCTCTGGCCCTCGTCGCTGGCCAGGCTCACCGGCGGGCATCCGGCCGCGAAGTACAGCCGGTACCGCTCCCTGAGCTGGGCTGCCGACCGTGCGGTGGTCAGCTGGTACAGCGGCTTGAGCAGCGCCATCGCCGCCCGGATCTGCCGGGGGCTGTGCTTGCGCCTGCCGAACAGCGCGCCGACTGTCCCGGCCAGCACCCCGCCGCCAGCGTGGTACTGCAGCGTGAGCTGGCCCTCGGCCACCCCGAGCGCCGCCGCGGCCGCCGGGTCGAAGATCTCTTCGACCTGCTGCAGCTCGATGAAGTGGTTGGACGGGCCGACCGTGCCGAACCGCATCCTGGCCAGGTGCAGCGCCAGGCCGGGCAGTTCCCGCCGGAGTCGCTCGGCCCCGCCGTAGCGGCGCAGGTCGATGACACCCTGCTCCTCCACCCGCTCCAGCAGCGCCGGCTCGACCCCGAAGCGGTCGGCCGCGAAGGCGGCGCCGCGAGCCGCGCAGTCGAGGACCTCGGCCGCGGACAGCTCCGCCCGCCAGCCCGGCGGGTACGGGTAGCGCTCCCTGACCCGCCGGTAGAACTCCTCGATAGCGGCCCGGCCCGGCCGGTCGCAGTCCAGGGCGATCAGCGCCATGCCGCAGTTCACCGACGCGCTGGTCAGGGTGGGCCGGACCGATTCCCGGGTGGCCACCGCGACCGACGACGGCAGCTCCATGTTGGCCTTGTGATGGAAGTCGGGCAGCACGACGGGCGGAGCGGCCAGGTCGGCTCGCTCGGTCAGCGCGCGCACCTCGGCCAGGGCGGGCGACGCCGCGGGCATCGCCGGGCTATCGAAGACCAGCGGCGCGGCACCCGCCAGCGCCCCGCCATGCCGGTTGTCCCGGTTGTCCGGGCCGTCCCGGCCGTCCTGGCCGCCACGGCCGTTGCGCCCGATGATCGTGATATCCAGCCCGTCCGACGGGCTTGCCGCGCCGATCCCGGCCTGCTGTGCCGTCACGCCGGGCTCCCGATCGCGACAGCCTCGGCACGGCGGACCGCCGTCCCGGCCCGGTCTTCCGGGCCTGCCGCGCCTTCTGGCTGGTAGGCGGCCTCCAGCACCCGCGCCAGCGAGCCCGCCGAGAACCTCCCGCCGATCATGGAGCGGGCGCTGGCCGCCATCCGCGCCGCGTCGGCCGGCGAGTCGAGCAGGTAGCCGATCGCGCTGGCAAGCTGTCCAGGCCGCTGCGGTGCCACCAGCAGCCCGGTCTCGCCCGGCAGCACCAGGTCCGGGACCGCGTTCACGGCGGTAGCGACAACCGGCACGCCGGCGGTCATCGCCTCGGCGATGGCGCACGGCAGCCCCTCGTACCTGCTGGGCAGCGCGAACACGTCCAGGCCGGGCAGCAGCGAGGCGACGTCGTCGCGGTGGCCGAGTATGGCGAACCGGTCCCCGATTCCCCGCCTGCGCGCTCGTGCCTCGATCTCGCCTCGCAGCGGCCCGTCGCCGATCCATACCGCGCGAAGGTCGGCCCGGCCGAGCCTGGCGATCGCGTCGACCAGGCACTCGGGCGCCTTCTGGTAGTCCAGGCGCCCGACCGTGCCGACGACCCGGCAGCCGACCGGGACACCGAGCAGCCGCCGCGCGGCGTCGCGGACCTGCCGCGTGTAATGAATGCCGCTGGGCTCGATGACCGGGTCGATGACCCGTACCCGGTCGGGCGGGGCGATCCCCCGCCGCACCGCCTCGGCGGCGACCGCGCTGCCGACCGCCAGGAACAGGTCGGTGAACCTGCTGAGGTACCGCTCCGCTCCGACATAGCAGCCGTGCCGCAGCCGGGACTGGAACTCGTGGAACGGGAAGCCGTGCAGGGTGTGCACGACCCGCGGCACCCTCACCCGGGCCGCTGCCAGCCTGCCCAGCGCGCCTGCCTTGGCGCTGTGGGTGTGCACAACGGCGTAGCGCCCGGAGGCGAGCAGGCCGGTCAGCGCGCGCAGCGCGGCCCGGTCCGCGGCGGGCGCGATGTCCGGGACGAGCTCGGGCACCCGGATGACGCTCAGGCCCTCGGTCGCTGCCCGGCGCAGCAGCCGGTCGCCGCTCCCGTCGGAGTCGCTGCCGCCGCGCGCTTCGCCGGCGATGATCGTTGCCTGGTAGCGGGCCGGGTCGAGAGCCAGGGCACCGCGAAGCGCCACTCCCCCGGCGCCTGCCTGCAGCCGGGTCACCAGCACCGCAACCCGGACCGGGCTCATGCCGCACCCGCCATCGCCAGCAGCTCACGTGCGGGTGCCGTGCCGCGCTGACCGAGCGTGAGCGCCAGGCAGGGCAGCCGGGCGGACAGCGCGGCGGCCACGCCCGCGACGTCGGGGTGAGCCGGCCCCTCGCCCCCTGCCTCCGCCAGCGCCGCCGCGAACTGCCAGAACCTTCGCAGCTCGCCGGCCATATAGGTGCCCGCGATCAGCTCCCTGGCCGCAGTCGCGGGCGGCAGCGGGGCCAGCGCCGGCGCGTCTCCCCGGCGCAGGACCACGATCCGGTCCGGCTCCAGGCAGTCGGCTCGCCGGGGCAGCGGGTACTCGCGCCGGCCGTGCGGCGCGAGTGCGCCGGCCCGCGCTCCGCCGGGTGTCCCGGGCAGCCCCGCGATGCTCATCGCGCGATCATCGAGCCGAAGCGGCTCGGCCAGCCCATATGCTCGCCGCCCATCGCACGCGCACACGTTGTCGGCCGTCACCGTGTCGCCGGCCGCCAGGGCTGCTGCCACCAGCGTGGACTTGCCGACGCCGCCGGGACCCGCGATCATCATCACGCCCTGCGCGCCCGCCGTGACGGACACGTGCAGCGGAACCCGGCCGCGCAGCGCCGCCCGCCACAGGGCCGGGTAGTGCACCAGGGTCTGCGCGGCAAGCTGGCGGAACCGGGCGGCCAGCGCGATGTTGGCCGCGCGCACCCGCGGCAGCGGGCGGTACCAGGCAGTGATCTCCAGGACCTCGGCGCCGGCCGAGGCAACGATGTCGAAACCGCTGCCGCATGCGTCGGCAAGCAGCACCCGGCCTGGCCGCGCCCAGACTCCCCTGGCAACCGGCGCCCAGCCCGCCCGCGCCAGCGGCGGCCGGCCGTCCAGCACCCGCAGCAGCACGGTCGGTGCCGCCCCGGCCGCGGCGGCGCCGGCGCCTGCGCCCGCCAGCTCACCGCCGGTCGCGGCACGCAGCCGGGCCAGCAGGCGGGAGCTGGCGCACTCCACGGCGACGATCTCGCCGGCGGTGCTGACGGTGTACATCAGTAGTCATCCGGGTAGGGCGCGCCGGCGCCAATCGGGGCCTCCGGCGGGCCGGCTGGCAGGTACTCGGGGACCAGCTGGTGCAGCAGGTCCCTGACCCGGGCCGCGTCTCCGTCGTCGGCGGCCTCGTAAATCTGGCCGAGCAGGGCATCGAAGCCGTCCGCGGGGCGGCTCGCCCGGGTCGCCCAGATCTTCGGGTGCGCGGTCGGCAGCCGCTCCTCGCCGTCCGAGAACAGCTTCTCGGCCAGCTTCTCGCCGGGCCGCAGGCCGGTGTACTCGATCCTGACCTCCGGCAGCCGAAGCTGGCTCGCGTAGTTGCGGACGAGGCTGACGATCGGCACGGGATCGCCCATATCCAGAACGAAGGTCTCGGCGTACTCGGCCATCGCGGCGGTCTCCAGCACCAGGCCGACCGCCTCCTCGATGGTCATGAAGAAGCGCGAGACATCCGGGTGGGTGACGGTGACCGGCCGGTCATGCGCGATCTGGTCGGCCAGCACCGAGAGCAGCGACCCGCGGCTGCCCAGCACATTGCCGAACCGCACGGAGGCAACGGTCATCGGGCCGCCCGCGGTGCGCTGGACGACCAGCTCGCCGAGACGCTTGGTGGCGCCGAGGATCGACACCGGGTCGGCGGCCTTGTCGGTCGAGATCAGCACGAACCGGGCGCAGCCATGGCGAAGCGCGGCATCCGCGACATGCTGCGTGCCGCGGACGTTGGACTTCACCGCCTCGCACGGGTGCCGCTCAAGCAGCGGCAGGTGCTTGTGCGCCGCCGCGTGGAAGACGAGCTGCGGCCTGACCTCCGCGCAGACCTGCTCCATGCGGCGCCGGTCCCTGATATCGGCGATGATGATCTCGTCGCCGTCGAGCAGGCCATTGCCGGTGATCTCGAGCTGCAGCCGGTGCAGGTTGGACTCGTCATGGTCGAGCAGGTACAGCTTGGCAGGCTCGAATCCGCGGATCTGCCGGCATAGCTCGCTGCCGATGGACCCGCCGGCGCCGGTCACCATGACGCGCCGCCCGGCGATGCTCTGCGCTGCCCGCTCGCTGGCTACGTGCACCTCGCTGCGGCCGAGCAGCCGGGAGATGTCAAGCTGGCGCAGGTCCTCAAGCCGGGCGTCGCGTTCCACCGCGGCGAGGAACGAGGGCAGGTACCGCACGTGCAGCCCGGCTGCCCGTCCGGCCTCGGCGATCGCCGCGACCTTGGCGGCCGGCAGCGACGGGATGGCGATGACGCACGCGCTGGCGCCGCGGCCGCGCGCGATGTCACGGAGATCGCGGATCGGCCTGTGGACCGGGAGGCCCGCGACCCGGCTCAGCCCTGGAGCGTCGTCGACGAATCCGATCGGGTCGAGGCCGTAACTCGGGCTGGCGCGCAGCGCGCGGGCCAGCGTGCGTCCTGCCTCGCCGGCCCCGACGATGAGCGTCGGCAGGCCGTGCCGGTCGTGGTGACGGCGGATCCCGGACAGGGTCAGCATCTGAGCTCTCCTCCCCCCGTGACGCCGGCATCAGGCCGCCGCCTCGGCGACCGCCGCGGCCAGCGTGTGAGCGATGTGGGTCACGTCCGCGCCGGTCAGCCCCGGGTACATGGGCAGCGAGAGCAGCTCGGCGGCAACGTGATCGGTGACGGGCACGGATGCGCACTCCTGCGGGCCGAGCACAGCCGCGAATCCCGAGAGCTGGTGAACCGGGATGAAGTGCACGGACGTGCCGATGCCGCGGCTGAGGAGCGCGCGGATCGCCAGGTCCCGCGACAGCGGGTAGGGGGGTCGCACCCGGATCTGGTACAGGTGCCAGGCGTGCTGGCCGTCCGAGGGGTGGCCAGGCAGCCCGATGCCGGGGATGCGCGCGAGAGCGCGGTCGTAACAGCGGGCAAGCCAGTCACGGCGAGCCTGCCAGGCAGGCAGCCGGGCGAGCTGGGCCCGCCCGATCGCGGCCTGCATGTCGGTGATGTTGGCCTTCAGGCCGGGCTCGGCGACGTCATACCGCCAGCTGCCGCCCGGCAGGTAGCGGCGCCAGGCGTCGTGGTTCAGCCCGTGCAATCGCGCCGACCGGAGGTAGGCGGCCAGGTCCCCGTCGTCGGTGGCTACCGCGCCGCCCTCGCCGATCGGCAGGTTCTTGGTGGCGTAGAAGCTGAAGCATGCGGCATGCGAGGCGGCGCCGACCCGCACGCCGTGCAGAGCGGCGCCCAGGCCGTGCGCGGCGTCCTCCACCACCCGCTCAGGCGGTAGCCCTGCGGCGCTGGCAAGCTCGCCGCAGTCGGCGGGATAGCCGGCCTGGTGCTGGATGATCATGGCAGCCGGGCGCCCGGCGCGCCGGGCGGCCTTCGCGACGGTCGCGGCCGTGGGCAGCAGGGTGGCCTCGTCAACGTCGACCAGGACCGGGCGCAGCCCGGCCTGCAGGATCGGCGCGACGGCCCCGCAGAAGGTCAGGCTGGGCGTCAGTACCGCGGCGCCACGGCGCAGCCGGAGCGCCCGAAGTGAGAGCTCTATCGCCGCGGTGCACGACGAGACGACCACGACGTGCTGCGCGCCCAGGTAGCTCGCGAGCTCGCGCTCGAACTCGGCGGTCTGCGAACCCATCGTGATCCAGCCAGATCGCAGCACCCTGGCGGCGGCCCGGCGTGCCTCGGCGACGATCTCGGCCCGGGCGAACGGGACCTGGCGCTCGCCAGTGGTCACTGCCCGTCGCCCCGCTCCGATGCCATGCCGGCGCGCCCGCGGCGCCGACGCTGACCCTCGTCACGTGGTCCGCCCGGGCCTCCGGGGCGACCCCGGCCAGCCAGGCGGCTCCGGCGGCTCCAGCGGCCCCGGCCGTTCCGGCTCCGCCGCCGCGGCAGGCCGATCACGCCAAGGACCGGCCACCCGGATGCCGCGGCCAGGTCGCCGATCCTGGCGACCTCCTGTGCCCTGGCGACAGGGCCACAGCAGACGAGCAGGCCGCAGCGTCCCGGGCCAGCCCCGGCCGTCGTGGCCAGCTGGCTCAGCGGGATCACCGCCAGCGGGCCTGCGGGCGCGCCGGGATCATCGCGGACCTTCACCAGCACGCCCGCCCTGCCGTTCGGGCCGTCCTGCCCCGCCAGCCCCTCCTGGGCGGACTGGGCAGCGGCGAGCCGCGCCGGGTCGGGCGACCGCCCGGACGGAGCCCTCGCAGCCAGGCTGGCCTCCGGTCCGCCGCTGCCGCTCATCAGCCGCGCGAGGGCGGCTGCCAGGTCGTCAGCAGCGCCATCATCGGAGATGCCGGTGACGGCCACCGCTGTCACGCCGGCGTGCTCGGCGCCGAGCCGGACCGGCAGCGCCAGCTTGTCGATCCCCGGCATGACGCCCTCTTCCCGGTCACCGGCTGGCAGCTCACCGAGCAGCGGCACGCCCAGCCTGCGGCTCACTCGCCGCGCACCCGGGACGGTCGGCCTGACGGTCTCCGCGATCGCGGCGATGAGTATCCCTACGACCAGGCCGAGCAGCCCGGCCAGGGCGAGCTTCTGCGGCAGCGCGTTGGATTCCGGGTGGCTCGGGATCGCGGGCATGTCGATCACGCCGGCCAGGCCCTGGGTCGCGGCCTGGATCAGCAGCCGGCCCCGGTCTCCGGTGAAGTCGGCAATCACCTGGTCAATTCCGGCTAGCTTCGCCTGAAGCTGCTGGTTGCGCGGTGCGCTCGCGACCTGCTGGGCAAGCGCGGCGCGTTCCTGTGACAGCCGGACAAGCTGGTCATCGATGGTCCGGAGAGCCGCGTTCAGGCCGCCCTGACCGACCCGGTTGAGCGAGCCGACGACCTCGCTGGCCAGGACGCTGTCCACCTTGGCCGCGACGTCGCGGCTGTGGTCGGTGACGGTCAGGTCCACCACCTGAGAACCGCCGAGCCCGCTCACGGTGATGTTGTTGCTGATGAAGTCGGCCAGGTTACGCCGCGCTCCCGCCTCGGCCAGCGCATGCGAAACTGCGGTCCTGCCAGTTGCGATCGCCTGGACCTGGCTGGCTACCGCGATCGCCACCTGGCTGGACTGCGGCACCACGCTGCCGGTGATGATCCGCGCGTCCGCGGCATACATCGGCGGCTGGCGGACCGTGACCGCGCCGATGGCAGCAATCGGCACAGCCACGCAGATCAGCATGAGCGCCCAGTACCGCCGGAAAAGACGGGCGGCAACTTCGTCAATCTCCACAATGTCCTCCTCAGCCAACCGCGCGTCGGCTGGGTCATTTCCTGGTTCGCGCGAGCTTTTGCCTGCTCACCGCTAAGGCGATAACGCTAGGAAGGTCGGGCCAGGGTGGGAACCCTCATCGTGCGTATCCCGGCTGCGTCATTTGGCTTCGCCGGGCACGATTGCCGAGGTAGAGAGCGACTGACTGAGCGCGACCGCTTCCAGGGTCGAGTGGACTCCGAGCTTTGCCATGAGGTTCTGCAGGTGCGTGCGCACCGTGTTGGCCGACAGGTGCAGCCGCCTGGCGACCTCATGCCGCCCTGCGCCCTCGGCGAGGCAGGCGAGCACCTCCCGCTCCCGCGGGGTCAGCAACGACAGCAGGCTGTCGTCCGAATCCCTGCGCTCGCGATCGCGCAGCAGCAAGCTCAGGACCTCGCGGATGGCCGAAGGCGGCAGCCACGCTTCCCCCCGGGCGACGCTGCGCAGCGCATCGATCAGATGCCGCAGTGGCTCGCCCTTGCAGACCCAGGCAGACGCGCCGGCCCGCAGCGCGCTGATGATCCGCTCGGCGTCGGCATTGTCGCTGAGCATCATGACCTGCGGTCCGGTGTCGCGCTGTGCCAGCTCAGCGCAGAGCGACACCGCGGCGCCTCCCGCAAGGTCCGCGTCAAGCAGCACAACGTCGGCCTGGCGCCCGGTGAACATGCACTGCGGTGGGCTCTGTCCATGCACCGCCGCCACGACCTCGACGTCTGGCTCGGCTTCGAGCCGCGCCGCGAGGGCGTCCGCGAACGTGCGCTCACGGTCCACGATGAAGACGCTGATTCCCATGGCCGGACCCTGACCTAACCTGGCCCGGCAAGGCATCCCCATGCCGACGTGTTCTCTGCTACGTCGGATGGCAGGTGACCGGGCGCCGCACGCGGGAGGGCCGGCCGTGCAGGTCAGCGGGCCGGCCGTGCAGGTCAGCGGGCCGGCCGTGCAGGTCAGCGCCCGTCGTGCACCGGCAGGCGAGACCACCGTGGCTCTCAGACTGCCGCAGCGTCGCGCAGCAGGCCCTCGCGCCTGGCGATCGCTGCGGCCTGCAGCCGGCTATGCGCGCTGAGCTTGCTCAGCAGGCTCTTCACGTAGCTGCGCAGCGTCCCGGTCGTGATCCGCATCTCGGCGGCCATCTGGCTGGTGCTCTGGCCCGCGGCGATTCGCGCGAGAACGTCGCGTTCTCGCGGCGTCAGCCCGTACCGTGCCCCCGCGGGCACCCCGGCCCGCGGGACCGGGACCCGCCGCGTGACATTAGGGTCGAAGACCACGCCCCCGGCAGCGATGACCTCAAGCGCCTCCGCGATCTGGCTCACGTTCTGGTCCTTGCGCAGGAATCCGGCGACCCCCGTGCGCATCGTCTGAGCCCAGAGCACCGGGTCGGTGATTCCCGAAAGGATCAGGATCCGTGTGGCCGCGCAACCCTTCCTGATCTCCCGGACGGCGGCGAGGCCGCTTTCTCCCTGCCGGAAGCGCAGGTCGAGAATGCAGCCATCAGGCTGATGCGCGCCGACCGCGCCAGCCCCATCGGATGCAGACGTGGTGATGGCGAGGACCTGATGGCCGCGCGCCTGCAGGGCCGCCGCGAGTGCCTCGCCGAGGATCAGGTTGTCATCGCATATGACGAGTCTCATATCGGTCTCCGGTAATGACCGCAGGAAACCAGGCCTGCCCTTTCCGCCCACCGGCGCCCGGCCCGCCGAGTTCTCACGACAGGCCTGCGCCTCTGGCCGTCGGTGGCCAATCCGGCGGCCGGAGTCCTCGCTCAGCCCGACGGTGCAGGTTCGCCTCCGGACGGTGACCGGAGGGCATCGAGCAACAGCTGCCACGGATAGCTGACCCCGCCCGCCACGACGGTTCGCAGCATCTCGAGCAATCTCTCCCGGCCCTCGCCCTTGGCGGCATAGCCATGAGCGCCTGCCCGGGCTGCCTCCAGCGCCGTCTGCGTGTCGGCGGCGGCCGTGAGCAGCACCAGCCGAACGGCGGGCAGGCGCGCGCGAATCTCCCGGACGAATCGAACGCCATCGCCGGGCATGTGCATGTCCAGCAAGCAGATGTCCGGCCGCTCGCGCATGGCCGCAGCCAAGGCCTCACCGCCGGTAGCTGTCTCGGCGCAGACCTCGAATCCGCCTTCCACAAGATCATCTCGCAGTGCCGCCCGGATGATCGGGTGATCATCGGCGATCAGGGCGCGCGGCTTCCCCCCTTCCGACTGCATTCCCTGATCATCGGAAGCCGTAGACCTGGGCGGCAAGATCTGGCGCGCTCAGGTTCCTGAGCGCCGGCGGAACAGCGCGACCGCTTCGTCGCGATCGGCGACGCCCAGCTTGCGCACGATGGCCGCGATGTGCACTCGCACAGCGCTTGGCGACAGCACCAGGCGGCCGGCCATCTCGGCGGTGGAGAGCCCCTGCACTAGTAGCTCCAGAACCTCCCACTCCCGGCTGGTCAGCCGGGAGTCGGAGACCTGACCGGAGAGGACCTGGCGCCAGCGCGGCTCGCGGCCGCGGAACTGCTCGACCAGGCGGGCGACGAGAGCGCCTGGCATGGCGGCGCCGCCGGAGCAGACGTCCGCCAGCCTGTCGGGAAGCTGGCGCAGGTCCATCGACTTCAGCAGGTACCCCGAGGCCCTCGCGCGGAGGGCCCCGAACAGGTCGGCGTCGTCATCGGACACGGTCAGCATCACGATCTTCACGGTCGGCAGCCTGCTCGATATCTCCCATGCCGCGGCAAGGCCGCCACCCGGCATGCGGACGTCGAGAAGGCACACGTCTGGCTGCTCGCGGATCGCCGCCTGGACCGCGCCGGCGGCATCCGCCACCAAGGCGCAGACCTCGAACCGCTCGTCAGCAGTCAGCGCCTTCTCGACATCCTCACGGGTGGGCGCGTGATCGTCAGCGATCAGCACCCTGAGCCGCGCTGTGGCCACTCAGACAACTACCTCCACTTCGCTGCCCCGGCCCGGCTCCGACCGGATGACCAGCTCGCCGCCCACAAGCCTGGCCCGCTCCCGCATCGAGACCAGGCCGAATCCCTCGCCGGGCATCGAGGCGTCGAATCCGGTGCCGCTGTCCCGCACCAGCATCCGCACGCCCGCTCCCCGGCGCTCCAGCACCAGCGCAACCCGCTCGGCATGACCGTGCTTCGCCGCGTTCGTGATGGCCTCGCAGGCGATCCTGACCAGTGCCTCCGCACGGGCCGCCGGCAGCCTGATACCGCCGGCGAGGTCAAGGCCGAGCCGGATCCCGCATCGCTCGGCGACCGCCGAGGCCTCCTCGGACAGCGCCACATCAAGTGCCTGAGTGCCGGCCGCGGCCAGCGTTGTCACCACCTCCCGGGACTGGCGCTGCGCACGCATGATCGCCTTGCGCAGCCGACTGAGGGCCTGCTCGTCGATGCTGTCGGATTGATCGCTGAGATTGCGTGCCAGGTAGGCGAGTTCCTGGGCCAGCCCGTCGTGCAGATTACGGGCTAGCCGCCGCCGCTCGTCGGCAACCGCGGCGCTGGTCAGCGCCCTCCAGTAGGACTGGATCTCATACATGGACCCGACCAGGAGGACGGCGTACGCAGTGAACTTGACCGCATCTCCGACCGAGACCCACTGAGAGAGCTGAACCGGATGCGGGATGTACATCAGGTGCACGGCCGCGCCGAGGAAGCTGCCGACGGAGAGGAACTTGTAGAACGTGTCACCAACGCGCGGTGCCCGAAGCCAGAACCCGGCTGCCGCCGCCGCGTACAGCACCGCCATCAGCGCCTGGGCCCAGTGGGCGAACCGGTCGGCAAGTGAGTCCGTTACCGTCAGCCCCTGCATCAAGCCGCTGAGGGCCAGGGTCACCGCTGCCACGGTGGCCACCAGCACGCCGACCGCCCAGCCCGCCGTGGCCGCATCACAGAGATCGGGCTGCCACATCCGGCGGCGTGGCAGGACGACGGCAAGGAGGAACAGAAGCGAGGCAGCGAGGCCGCCCGCCACCTGGGCGGACCCGGCCAGGCCGTCCGGCAGGGCCACCAGAACGGGTGCTACTAGCAGCAGGTTCTGCGCGGTCAGCACGGCCAGCGCGGCCGCGAGCATCAGTTCGTTGAGCCGGCCGTGCCGCCGCAGCCTGCCAAAGACCAGGAAGAACGCCAGCAGCGCGATAACCGAGGCAGCCGCCTCCAGCGCTGCGTGCTGGCCCGGGCGCTGGTAGGCGCGATGCAGCGGGGGCAGCAGCAGCCCGCAGGCCATCACGCACACCGCCGCTGCCGCAAGCAGGGCAGAAGTGCGCGGCTCAGCTAGCCAGCGGCCTGGCGACGCGCCGCCCGCGGTGTCCCGGTTCCGGCTGCGCCGCCAGTGCGCGACGTCCACCGAGCCGGCCCGCTAATGCCCGGCTTCCCGGCCGGCGCGTACGGGCCCGCGCCAGACGAAGCGCCCGAGAGTCGACATGGTGCATGCGGTCCCCCCCACCGATGCCAGGAGGCTCGCCACGCTGGCGTGACCGCCCCGTCGGCCCACGCCAGGTCGCTGGCCTGGCATCCCAGCGGGATTTATACCGGGATCCCTGGCATTGTTAACATCCGGTGATGCTAACTTGACGCGCAGGCGACCTTCCCGGTCTACGGCTGATGCTGGCCGCAAGCGGGTATCGGTACAACCAGGGCCAGCCCGCGGCTGGTCCGGCGGGGGCGGCTGGCCTGCGCCAGTTTTCCTCAGGCGGCATGTCAGGAATGCGGCGAGGCTGATCCGGCGTTTATATTTCAAGTACCGGTGATGAGTGCTGCACGACGACTCTACGGATCAGGCCGCGTCTGGCCCGGATCAGAGTGGATGTCTGTCGGCCCAGCGCGATGCGTGCAGCGGACGTCCCGGCCGTAAGCCCGGCACAGTACAGATGCCAGGCGCGATGGAGGCGAACAACCTGATCAGGCATACCCATAGCCAGGCAGGCCCCGGCTGCCAGGAGGCGGCCGAGCCGGCCACGAAGACCTTCCGCGATCTAGGTGTCCCGGAGCAGATTTGCGCAGCGCTGGAGGCGGCCGGCGTCACCACTCCGTTCCCGATACAGGCACTCGCGCTGCCGATCGCCCTGGACGGGCATGATGTCATCGGGCAGGCCAGGACCGGAACCGGTAAGACCTTTGCGTTCGGGATCGCGCTGCTCGACAGGCTGCTCTCAGGCACCCGGTCGGGCCAGGCAGCGCCCCGCTCCCTGGTCGTGGTCCCGACCAGGGAACTAGCCCTCCAGGTAGCCGATGACATCCGGCTGGCTGCCAGCCAGACCGACCTCAGCGTGGTCACGGTTTACGGTGGCCGGGCTTACGAGCCCCAGATCGACGCGCTCGCCGGGGCCGATCTCGTCGTTGGCACACCAGGCCGACTCCTTGATCTCGCCCGCCAGGGTCACCTCCTGCTGGGCAGCGTCCAGGCCCTGGTGCTGGATGAGGCCGACAAGATGCTCGACCTCGGATTCCTCCCGGACGTTGAGAAGATTCTCGCCAGCACTCCGCGGCAGCGGCAGACCATGCTCTTCTCCGCGACCATGCCAGGCGAGGTAGTGACCCTGGCCCGGCGGCATCTGAGCCGTCCGATCCACGTCCGTGCCGAGGGCCATGACGAGCCGTCCCTGGTGCCGAGTACTGAGCAGCATGTGTTCCGGACGCATCAGCTTGACAAGGTCGAGGTCCTCGCCCGCGTGCTGCAAGCCCGTGGCAGGGGGCTGACCATGGTGTTCTGCCGGACGAAGCGAACAGCCGACCAGCTTGCCGGGGCGCTGCTCACCCGTGGCTTCGCCGTTGCGGCGGTGCACGGGGATCTCGGCCAGGCGCAGCGGGAGCGGGCAATGCGCGCGTTCCGCAGCGGCAAGATCGACGTCCTGGTCGCAACCGACGTTGCGGCTCGCGGTCTCGACGTTGACGACGTGACCCACGTCGTCAACTACGAATGCCCAGAGGATGAGAAGGCCTACCTGCACCGGATCGGCCGGACCGGACGGGCCGGCCGGTCCGGCGTGGCCGTCACCTTCGTGGACTGGAGCAACCTGCCGCGCTGGAAGCTGATCAGTGATGCGCTCGGCCTGGACGACCCCGATCCACCGGAAACCTACTCCACCTCCGAGCACCTGTATGAGGCACTCGGGATACCACGCTCAGCCGACGGCATCCTGCCCGGCGCCCGGCGGCTACGGCCCGGGCTGGACGCTGAGGAGCTTGAGGACATCGGCGAAACCCGGGGGCCCGGCCGACCGGCCCGATCCGGGCGGGCCAGCCGGCCGGGCCGGTCCTGGAACCGGGGCCGGGCGGCGGCCCGGGGCGGCCGGAACAGCCAGGGCAGTCAGGACGACCGTGAGCGCTCCCGGCGCGGGCACGCGCCGGATAGCCCCGAGAAGCCAGGCGGGAGTACCCGGTCGGGCCGCTCCCGCCGCCGGAGCAGAGGCGGGGTGGCGATCGAGCGCGGCAAGGGCAGCGATCCCGGTCGCTGATGCTCGCCAGCCGGCGCAGCGGCAGGCTTCAGCTAGCGCAGGCAAATCTCTTGCCTGAGCCTCAGGAATCGCCGGTAGGCTGCCACCCCGTGAGCGCTCCGCGGACCATGACGCTGCCCGAGCAGGTCAGCGCGGTCACGGTCGAGACCAGCCGGGGCCAGTTCGCGGCCCTGCAAGCGCGGCCCGGCAGAGGCGTCTGCGAGCGGCAGCCCGCGCTGCTGCTGCCTGGCTATACGGGCAGCAAGGAAGACTTCCTGCCGATCTTGCAGTCACTGGCCGAGGCGGGCCGCCTGGCAACCGCTGTCGACCTGCGCGGCCAGTACCAGAGCCCGCCGGCGCCCGGCCCGGCCGGCTATGCGCGCAGCGAACTGGCCAGCGACGTCATGGCTATCGCCGAGGCCATCGCCAACGACCGCGCCAGCCGATCGGACCCCAGACCCGGCGCCAGCGGATCGGCCGCCAGACCCGGCGCCAGCCGATCGGACTCCAGACCCGGCGGGGTGAGCCGGATCCGCGGGGCCAGCGGGCTCAGCGGGCTTAGCGGGGTGCACCTCGCGGGCCATTCCATGGGCGGGCTGATCGCACGCGATGCGGTCCTGACAGGAGGTGCCGGGCCGGTGTCGCTGGCCCTGATCGGCTCGGGCCCTGGCAGCATCCCGGGCGAGCGCGCGCGCCTGCTCCGCGCGGCGCTCGCAGGCCTGGGCCTGGACACTGCCGACGATGCTGCCCCCCGGACTGGCTGGCCTGCCGATGAGGCTGCGCTCACCGCTGACCGGCTGCGGCCCGGGGTCCGCCGGCTCTGGGAGGAGTATCTCGGCCCGGACGCCGTCGCTGCCGGAACGGGCGATCGCGAGCTTGCCTTCCTGCGTGCGCGCTTCCTCGGCAGCTGCCCGGCTGGCCTGGCCGTCATGGCACGGAATCTGCTGCGGTGGCCGGATCGAACGGCCGAGCTTGCCACCCGGGCCGTCGGCCAGGGGCTGCCGATCCTGGTCCTGTACGGAGAGAACGACGACGCCTGGCCTCCCGTAGTGCAGGATGACATGGCGGCCAGGCTGGGAACGCGCCGGGTGTGCGTCCCGGGCGCCGGTCACTCCCCGGCCGTCGACGCGCCTGAGACAACGGCCGCCGCGCTGACCGCGTTCTGGAACGCGGCCGAATGCTCGCGCCGCAACTCCGACGCGGGGATTCCCAGGCTGGCCCGCTAGCCCCTGCCGCCGGCGGGGCCAGCGCCAGTGTCGCGGCCCGCTGGTGAGCGCCAGCGTCGCGGCCAGGCGGCCGGGCCAGCTCCGCTGGCCAGCGCGCCCGCGCCAGCCCGCGCAGCCGGCGGCTAACCAGATGTCATGGCGGTATGACGGGCTCTCCCAGCACCACCAGGCCATCCCACGGCCGGCGAGTCTGTGACGCGGCCTGGCCCTCGGGGCAGTGCCTGCGGAAGTCACACCAGCTGCAGCCGGGCCCCGGCCGCGGCTGGAACACCTCATCGCCCCGGCCTCCGGCCCCCCCGGCGCGATAACGCTCGTCGGCGGCGGCGCACTCGGCCGCGATGTCCTCGGCCCGGCCTAGCTGCCGGCTGAGCGACTGGTCGCTGTGCTCCCAGCCGGCCACCACCCCGGACGGAACATGGTGCAGCTCGACGCGGTAGCACGGCCGCCGCATGACCCGCTGCGCCGCCAGCGCGTACAGCGCCAGCGGCAGCGATGACCTGGCGTCGTCCACGGTCGGCGGATGCCGCCCGGTCTTGTAGTCGACGACCACTAGCTCTCGGCCGCCAGCCTCACCCGTGGAGGCGTGCGTGCCGGACGAGCGGGATGCCCGGTCATCGAGCCGGTCGATCCGCCCCGAGATCGCGATCCGGTCGGTCCTGGTGGCGACCGTGCGCTCCACCCCGGCCGGCTCGCTCGCCGGATCCAGCCCCCTTGCATATGCCCGGACGATCCCTGCCGCCCAGCGACGGTAGCTGCCCGACTGGGCCGGATCGGCATACCCCTCGTCGATCCAGCCCCGCTCCAGCAGGTCCGCGGCCGCGTCAGGGGTACGCGCGGCGATCGGCAGGCGCCACCAGCCCGCGAGCGCGTTGTGCACGCTGGCCCCCAGGCTGTTGTGCGCCCACGGCGGCCCCTTGGCAGGCGGAGGCCGGTCCAGATAGCTCATCCGGTACCGGCGCGGGCAGTCCAGCCAGGTGCTCAGCCGGGTGGGCGTGCACGGGTAGAGCCGCGGCGGCATCCCCGCGAAGCCAAGCTGCTCCACGCCTTCATCCTGGCCCGCCCCGCCGACATCAGCCAGGACAGACACGCATCCGGACAAAGCGAAAGACCGACGCAGTTCCCCTTCCCGCCAGACCCGGCGGGCTGCTGGCCTGTGCGCGCCGCGCCCACGCCGCGGTCTCGCCTCGGGCACCGTCCGGGTGAACGCTAGCCTGATGGTCATGGCACGTGACCCGCTGAGCCGGGACCAGATCGTGGCGGCGGCGATCGGGCTGCTGGACGCGGAAGGCATCGACGGGCTCAGCATGCGCCGGCTTGGTCAGCGGCTGGGATCGGCGGCCACGTCGGCCTACTGGCACGTGCAGAGCAAGGAGAACCTGCTGAGGCTCGCCGCCGACGCGGTCTGGGACGAGATCGCGCTGCCCGACCCGGTCCAGCTTGGCTGGCGCGAGGCGGCCCGGCGGCTCGTGCTCGGCGTCTACGAGGCGGCGGTACGGCATCGGTGGCTGATGGCCTCGACGGTCAGCCACTACGGCTACGGTCCTGGCCGGGCCCGCTGGCAGGACCGCTGTTACGAGGTGCTGGAACTGGCCGGCTTCGCCGGGCACGATCTGGACGCGGCGATGGCCACCCTGTCGATGTTCGTCATCGGCGCCGTGACTGCCCAGGCCGCCGAGGCCGCCATGGTGGCCCGGAGCAGCGCCGGAAGCGACGCAGAGCAGCAACTGCGCGACCGCATCGCTGAGGCCCGGCAGGTTGCCGAGCAGTTCCCGCGGCTGCGCGACCGCCTGGCGGACCAGGACGCAGCCGGCCCGCAGGCTGGCATGCTGACCGCGAGCATCGAGTTCGGCCTGGAGGCCATCCTGGACGGCCTCGCGGCCCGCCTCCGCGACCGGCAGGCCGCTGGCTGACGCCCAGCACCCAGCCCGGTCAGGCGCCGCCGGTGACCGGCGTCCAGCCTGCTCGTGCTCGGCGAGGTGGCTGGCTCTACCGGCGCGGCCCGCGCCGGTAGAGCGCCCGCGAGCCCAGATAGCACCCGGCCGAGATGCAGACGCTCCAGGCGATCGCCTGCCATGCGGCGGCCTCGACGGGACCGCCGAGCAGCAGCCCGCGCAGGCTATTGATCACCGGGGTGAACGGCTGATACTCGGCGAACCAGCGAACCCCGGCGGGCAGCGAGGCCGTGGGAACGAACCCGCTGCTCAGGAACGGCAGGATGAGCAGCGGCATCGGGAAGTTGCTGGCGGTCTCGACAGTCCTGGCAGCCAGGCCGAGCAGCACCGACAGCCAGGTCAGCGCGAGCGCGAACAGTGCCGCGATGCCGGCGGCGGCCAGCCATGCCGCCGGCGCCGCGGTCGGCCGGAATCCGGTGCCGACCGCTACGCCGGTCACGGCCGCCATAGCGAGCAGGACCTGGATCATGGCCCCGGCCACGTGACCGGTCAGCACGCAGGAGCGGGAGATCGCCATCACCCGGAATCGCGCGACGATGCCCCCGGTCATGTCGCTGGCAACCGAGACTGCCGTGGCCGTCGATGCGCCGACGATGGTCATCACGATGATGGCCGGCGCCAGGTAGCTGGCATAGCCGCCGCGAATGCCGGGCAGGCCCGCGCCCAGGGTGGGGCCGAAGACGTAGACGAACAGCAGCAGGAAGAACACCGGCAGGACGACGAGCATCGCCGTCATCGACGGGTACCGCACCATGTGCCGGAGGTTGCGGCGCAGCATGGTGGCCGAGTCACGGGCCGCGTAGCTGTGCGATGTCATTTCTCGATCACCTTCGCGGGCGGGGAGGCGCTGGCCGCGGCTGCGGCAGCCCGGTCCCGGTGCTGCGGCACTTGACGACCGGTCAGCGTGAGGAACACATCATCGAGGTCGGGGGTGCGGACCATAAGCCCGGCCACGTCCACGCGGGCCTCGTCCAGCCGGCCGAGCAGCAGGCGCAGTGACCGGACGCTGCCGTCACCGGGGATGGTCAGCGTGAGCGCCTCCTCGTCGGCGGACCCGGTGCCGGCCGCGGCGCGGGCGGCCGTGAGAGCGCTCGCATCGGCCAGCCGCAGCACCACGTGACCGCCGGGAACCAGCCGTTTCAGTTCCCCGGGCGTTCCCTCGGCAACGATGGTGCCCCGGTCGAGAAGGGCGATCTGGTCGGCGAGCCGGTCGGCCTCCTCCAGGTACTGCGTGGTGAGAAAGATCGTGACGCCGTCGGCCGCCAGGTTCCGGATGATCTGCCACATGGTGCGCCGGCTTCGCGGGTCCAGGCCAGTGGTCGGCTCATCGAGGAAGATGATCTGCGGCCGGCCGACCAGGGTCATCGCCAGGTCGAGCCGGCGGGTCATGCCCCCCGAGTATCTGGCCGCCAGCTTGCCGGCAGCATCGGCCAGGCCGAAGAGCTCCAGCAGTTGCGTGACCCGCTCGCGGGCCTGCTCGCGGCCCAGATGGCACAGGTCGGCCATCAGCATCAGGTTCTCAGCGCCGGTCAGCAGCTTGTCCACCGCCGAGAACTGACCGGTGACACCGATCGCAGCGCGCACCGCGTCCGGCTCGCTGGCCACGTCGTGGCCGGCCACCCGGATCTCCCCGGCATCGGCCCGGATCAACGTGGACAGGATCTGGACCATCGTGGTCTTGCCCGCGCCATTGGGACCGAGCAGCGCGAAGATCGTCGCCTCGGCCACCCGGAGGTCCACGCCGTTCAGCACCACCTGGTCACCGAACGCCTTACGCAGGCCAGCGACCTCGATGGCCACTGGCGCCTGAAGATTCATCGGCCTCTACCCCGCAGCCTTGAACAGTGTCCAATCGTTGCGCTCGCACACTGTACAACAGCACTCGAACGATGTTCAACTCGGCCATGCGGCTGGAGAATGGCCCGGACAGCGCGGCCGGCGTAACGGGAGGCGGACGGGAATGCGGGCATGGCGTCGCCTGCCGCAGCGGGACGAGCGCGCGCAGCGGGACGGGCGCAGAGCAGCGGCGGAGCGCGCGCAGCGGGACGGGCTGCGGCGGTAGCGGACAGCGCGCGCAATGGGGACTGCGGCAGGAGGCGGGGGGCGGCCGGGGGCTGCAGGACGGCGGAGCGCGCCGGCTGTGTCGCGCGTTAGGGCTGGCTGGCGGGGCCGGCCGAGACCCAGGAGTCGAATCGCCGCTCGGCCTCCCTGACGGTCAGCTCGTCGCCATGGCCGCAGAGCACCCTGGTCGCGGGCGGGAGCGTCAGCACCCGCTCGCCAATTGCGCTGACCTGGGCTGGGAAGTCAGGAAAGGCGCCGTCATGGGGCACCGGCCCGGCCTCCGAGAGCACGTCACCGGCGAAGACCACGCCCAGGTCCTCGCAGTACAGGCAGACAGAGCCGGGTGAGTGCCCGGCGGCGTGGATGACTTCGAGCACGGCCCCGGCCACGTCGAACTCGCCTCCGTCCTCCATGTCGATCTCCGGCGCCCTACCGCCGTGCACTTCCCGCCAGGCGAGGCGGTCGGCCGGGTGCAGCGCGATCTGCGCCTCGTCGCGCTCGGCGACCTGGAGGGCCGCCGCAGCGTGCGCGCGGTGCCCGTGCGTGCAGATGACCGCGAGTACCTCCCGGTCACCCACCACGCGAAGCACATCGGTGCCGTCGATGGCATCGGCACCCGGATCGATCACGATGACCTCGTCATCGTCGCCGACGATCCACGCGTTGACCCCGTCTCCGGCCCGCTCGATGCGCGCCTCCCGACCTGCCATGGCGTCTCGCTTCCTGTCCCTGCGCTCAGATGTCCTGGATCAGTCCCCGGTAACCGGCTGCGCGCCGGTTGCCTGGGACACCAGCCGCTGCCAGTCGTCCTCGGCCGTGGTCTCGCAGCCGATCCGGTAGCCTGTCAGCTCACCGTGGTCGTCACTGCCTCCGGTGATAGCCAGATCAAGCCTGGCGGCTAGACCGCGCAGCCGGCTCCGTTCTTCCGGGTCCTGGTCTGGATGGCAGACCTCGATGCCGCTCAGCCCGGCCCCGGCCAGCGCGGCGATCGTATCGTCGGGAATCATCCAGCCGCGCCGCCCGGCCCGGGGGTGAGCCAGCACCGCGACCCCGCCCGCCTGCCTGATCAGCTCGATGGCGCGCACCGGGTGAAGTGCGTACCTGGTCACGTGCGCCCGGCCGCCCGGGCCGATCCACTCGGGACCGAACGCCTCCTCGGCCGTGGCCACCACGCCGGCCGCGGCCATCGCCCTGGCAATGTGCGGCCTGCCGACGACGCCGCCGCCCGCGATGGCGGTCACCTGCTCCCACGTCACCGGGGCACCCAGCTCGCGGAGCCGTTCCACGATCGCGCGGGCCCGGCCGCGGCGGCTCTGCCGGATCGCCTCGCACTCGGCGGTGAGCCCGGGATCAGTCGGGGCAAAGAGGTAGCCGAGCAGGTGCACGCTGTGCCCGGAGAGGCGGCACGACAGCTCCATGCCCGGGATCAGCGTCTGGCCCGGCGCCAGCGCGGCCCGCGCCCGGGCGTGGCCGGCCCAGGTGTCATGGTCGGTGAGCGCAATGACGCCGACTCCGGCCTCGCTCGCCCGGCGCATAAGCTCGGCCGGGGTGCAGCTGCCGTCCGAGACGGTGGAATGGCAGTGCAGGTCGGCGCGCACGTCGGTCAGCCCGCCAGCCGTGGCGACGGCGCCCCGAACGGGATGTCCACCTCAAGGCCACCGTCGCGCAGGTCACGCAGCTCCAGGGGCTCCACCAGGAGCACTCCGGCGGTGTCAGGCCAAAGCACCAGCCAGAGCCAGTGGCCCAGCACCTCTCCGGCGAACGCTGCCCGGCCCGGCGCATCGACATTCCACAGCGGCAGCTCATGCCCGCCGACCCTGACGACAGCCGCCGGCGATCCCGCCGTCAGGTCCTCGCCCGGGTCCGGGCCCTCCAGCCCGGCGAACCTGGCGCCGAGGCCGACTCCGAGTTCCTCGGAGATGACGAGCAGCTCTCCGAGTCCGCCAACCGGATTCGGGCCCGACAGCGCGACCGCGCAGGCCCGGGTTCCGCTGCGGTCGTCACCGGCCGCGGCGAACCCGGTGACCAGCCAGCCATGCGGAAGCGGCCACGGCAGCCAGACCGGCACCGCGGCCCCCCGGAGCAGGCCGGCCAGGCCGGACCTGCTCGGGCTGAGCCCGGTGCGCAGCGGGTGAACGGCACCGTGCTGGTCGCACTGCCACGCGCTGGACCACGGGCTCGGCTCGCGCAGTGGCGCCGCGCACCTCGGGCAGCTCGCCGCGGTGTCCATGAGTACAGACGGTTTACCCGCACGGCAGCCGCCGTCAAGTTGCCACCCCGGCCGGGAAGGCGCCGCGGGATACTCAGATCCATGGCAGGCGTGCTGGTTCCGTGCGTGGGAGCCGTCATCACCGATGACGCCGGACGCGTGCTCCTCGCCCGCCGCGGTCACGATCCGGGTGCGGGGCTGTGGTCCCTGCCGGGCGGGCGGGTGGAGCCTGGCGAAACCGATGCGCAGGCAGTCGCCAGGGAGGTCGCTGAGGAGACCGGGCTGTCGGTTGCGTGCGGCAGGCTGCTTGGCAGGGTCAGGCTGCCGGGTCCGGGCGGCACGATATCGGACATCAGGGACTACCGGGCCATGGTGACCGGCGGGAAGCTGGCGGCCGGCGACGACGCCACGGCCGTCCGCTGGGTCAGCCGCAGCGAGCTGCCCGGGCTGCCCGTCACCCCGGGGCTCGCCGAGTACCTGGACGCCTGGTCGGCCTGGGATGCCACGGAGGCAACCTGATCGCGTCCCGGCGACGCGGGCGAGCCGCCGCTACGGCGCTCATGCCGTTTCGACGCCCGGACAGCGGTGTCCATAGCATGGGGTCATGGCTTCCGCACCGACCACCGCAGCCCCGCCCACCGTTGACCAGGTAACCAGGGAACTGGCGAGGGTCATCGACCCCGAGATCCGCCGGCCGATCACCGACCTGGGGATGGTCAAGCAGGTCGATGTCGCGGCCGACGGGACGGTCCGGGTAGCGGTCTGGCTGACGGTAGCGGGCTGCCCGCTCCGGGGCACGATCACGCGGGATGTCACGACGGTCATCGGGCGGCTGCCCGGGGTTTCCCGGGTCGACGTCGAGCTTGACGTGATGAGCGAGGAGCAGCGCCGGGAACTGCAGACCAAGCTGCGCGGCGGCAAGCCCGAGCGGGACGTGCCGTTCGCCAGGCCCGGCTCGCTCACCAAGGTGTACGCGGTCGCCAGCGGAAAGGGCGGGGTCGGCAAGTCCTCTGTCACGGTCAACCTCGCGGCCGCCATGGCGGCGAGGGGGCTGTCCGTCGGGCTGATCGACGCCGACATCTACGGACACTCGGTGCCCAGGATGCTGGGCGTCTCCGGCCGGCCCACCCAGGTGGAGCAGATGATCATGCCGCCGTCCGCGCACGGGGTGCGGGCCATATCGGCGGGGATGATGAAGCGGCACAACGAGCCGATCCCGCACCGCGGGCCGATGCTGCACAAGTTCCTGCAGCTCTTCCTGGCCGATGTCTACTGGGGCGACCTGGACGTGCTGCTGCTCGACCTGCCTCCGGGTACCGGCGATGTGGCGATCTCCGCCGGGCAGCTGATCCCGGGGTCGGAGCTGATCGTGGTCACCACGCCGCAGCAGGCCTCGGCAGAGGTGGCGGAACGAGCGGGCTCACTGGCCGTTCAGCTGCGCCAGCAGGTCGTCGGGGTGATCGAGAACATGTCCTACCTGGCCTGCCCGCACTGCGGCGAGCGGGTGGAGGTGTTCGGTTCCGGGGGCGGAGATGCCGTCGCTGCGGCACTGACCAGGATTGTCGGCGCGCCGGTCCCGGTACTCGGGCGGGTTCCGGTGGACACCAGGCTGCGCGAGGCCGGGGACAGCGGGACGCCGCTGGTCCTGTCCGCGCCGCAGGCGCCAGCGGCACGGGAACTACTGGACATCGCCGAGGCGCTGGCGAACCGGTCCCGCGGGCTTGCCGGACGCCAGCTCGGGCTCACGCCAGCCTGAGCGCCTCGGCGAGCTAGAGCGCCTCGGCGAGCTAGAGCGCCTCGGCGAGCTAGAGCGCCTCAGCAGCGGCCAGGGCGCACTCAGCCCACAGGAACCGGGGAGGTTCGCCTAGGTTGCTTCCGAGTCGTACGGCGGGCTCTCCCCCGGCTCCAGCCGCACGCCTGCCCGGGCCGGGGTGGCTGCCGCCTCGTCGCCGTTCGCGCCCTCGACCGCTTCCCACAGGTGCTTGCGGACGAACGTGCGCGGGTTGAGGTCGGTGATGTCGAAGTCGCGGAACTCAGGCCCGAGGCCCTCCTGCAGGTCCGCCCTGGCACCCTCGGCCATCCGCCGCAGCTCGCGCAAGGTCCGGCCGGCCTGGGCGGCCAGCCTGGGAATCTGGTCGGGGCCGAAGACCACCAGCGCAATAACGGCCAGCACCAGGACCTTCTCGATGCTCAGGTCGAACAACACGGTGCGGGCTCCTGCGTATCAGAGGGCTGGCATGCCACATCGGCTACAGGTCCCAATGTAGACCGTCCGGGCGCTCGGTACGACAGGTCGGCCGCTCACCGGAACGGATTGAACAGGGTGGCGAGGCGCCGGAAGCCCCGCCCGAGCCTTCCCCAGAAGCTTTGCGGCCCGGAGTGCGGAAGGCTGGACACGACAGCGGCCACTGTCGCCGGCGGAGCGTCGGCTATGACCGTGATCACGAACCCGCCGGCGGACCAGGTGAGGCTGCGGCCCTCGGGGTCGGCGGCATAGACCCTGATGCCGTGCAGCGTCAGCGGCTGCCAGCCAGGCACCGCCTGCGGCAGCGCGCCCCGCTGGATGAACAGCGAGACGACCGACAGGCCGTCGGAGTAGGACAGGCCGAGCACCGGTCCAAGGCGTCCGGCCCGGCTAGCCTGCTCGGTCGCGCTGAAAAGCCGCAGCCCGCCGGGCAGCACTGCGGGAATGGGCCAGCCATGCGCCCGCAGGGAGGCCAGCCGGCGCAGGCCGAGCTGGCCTGACCAGGGTTGCGCCACCGGGGTCGGCATGCGTCCCAGGCTGCGCGGGCCGAGGCGGAGGCTCACGAACACGTCAACGCTGACCACCCGGGCACGGGAGTCGAAGAGGACCCGCCGTAGCGGCAGTTTCGTGGCGCTGTCCAGCCAGATCCGGGCCGCCACCGTGCCGCTGCGGCGGCGGATCGCCAGCACGTCGGCGGTCCGGCCGCTAGCGACGCCGTGGCCCGCATAGACAATCTCGTAGTTGGCCCGGAGCAGGTCAAGCAGGGGAGAAGAGAGCTCGAGCAGGCTGGCCGGCTCCTCGGCCAGCACCCCGTCCGCGCTCCCCGAGGCGGCAGCCCCGGGATTGGCCGTGACATGCGGCACGGCGGGCCCGCCGGGTTGCTGTACCAGCGCTGCCTGGCCAGGGCGGTGCCACACCGTGACCACGGACACATCGGTCTGCCTCGGCTCGGTCCAGGAAACCACCTGGACGCCGCGATAGCTCAGGTCGGCGCAGGCCGCGACGGCCTCGGTGAGCAGGCGCAGGCCCTGGCGGGCCGCCTCGGTCTGCCCGGTCCGGGCTGGCGCCTCGCGGCGTTCCGCCTGAGCGGGCGCGGCCTGCGCAGATCCCGCAGGCCGCCGGCCACTGCCCGACAAGCCCGCCACGCCCCTATAGCCGGGGTCCGGGCCGACGAGCGCGACGGCAGCGGCACCCGACCCCAGCACGCCGATGATCGCGGCCAGGGTGAGTATCCGCGGCGAGGCAAGCATCGGTCAGCTCACCGGCGCTACGGCGCCAGCTTCCGCGAGCCTGGCGTAACCGGCGCCGGCCGCAGGGTTCCTGATGGCCCGGCACCTCCGGCAGCGCGCGCGCCGCTGCGCGGCCGCTCGGTGCTCCCCGGAGTGGGGACAGCGGCCGGGACCGCCCCCGTGGTGTAGTCGTGCTGCAGCATGTAAACATCCACTGCCGGGGTCACCTGGGGTGCCCTCGGCTGCTGCGCGCCGGCCAGGAATGCCGCCGCGCCGATGCCCGCTACCGCCACCGCGCCGAAGCCGACGGCCACGAACCACGGCACCCTGATCTCGCGCGCAACCTCACCCGACGAGGCCGGACCTGGCCCGGGCGGCCACGGCGGCAGGGTGCCGAACCCGTGCGTGCCATCCGGCTGGGCAAGGCGCATCAGCCTGCTCGTCAGCGCGGCGTCGGCGGCGGCCTCGCCGAGCGCGCTCATCCGTCGCTTCAGCGTCCGCAGCGCGATGGCGTCCTCGCGGCAGGCCGCGCACTTCGCGAGGTGGACCAGGACCCGGTCGCGTTCAACGGCATCGAGCTCGTCATCGATGAGCGCCGAGAGGCGATGCCCGAGGTGGCTCATCTTCCGCCTCCCGGTGCCAGGCTCGCATCGGGCGCGGTTCGCGGCGCGGGAGTGGTGACCGCGCTGACGTGCCGCGGCCGGCGATGCTCCAGGGCGGCACGCAGCTGCGCCCGGCCCCGGTGAATCCTGCTGCGGACCGTGCCCAGCTTGATGCCGAGCGTCGCGGCTATCTCCTCGTACGGCAGGCCTTCCAGATCGCACAGGATGACGGCCGCGCGGTACTCCGGGGCCAGCGCCCGCAGCGCATCCTGGATGTCGCTGTCCAGGTGCCGGTCATCGAAGGCCTCGTCCGGGGACGGGCCGGCGTCGCCGAGCCGCGCGGCCGTGTCATCGCCCAGCCCCTCGAACCTGATCCGCTGCCGACGGCGTGCCTGGTCGAGGAACAGGTTCGTGGTGATCCTGTGCAGCCATCCCTCGAACGTGCCCGGGGTGTAGCTCGGCAGGGACCTGAAGACACGGACGAAGACCTCCTGAGTCAGGTCCTCGGCGTCGTGGGTGTTGCCGGTCAGCCGGTAGGCAAGCCGGTATACCCGCGCCGAATGCTCTCGCACGACCTCCTCCCAGGTCGGCGGAACCCACTCGGAGGCGGTGACCGACTGCTGTCCGGCCTCGTTCACCCGCATCTTCCTTCTGCCGTCGCCTGTTACCCATCTAACACCGGATCCGGCTCGCGGCTTCCTGGTCTCAACCCTGGCCGCCCGGAATCGGGCCAGTTAGCAAAGCCCAGTCCAGGCCCCAGCCCGCGGGCACAGGCCCGGTGGAATGTGAACGGCCAAGCCGGCCCGGCAGGTTCCCGCCCAGGGGCGGCCAGCGCTAGGCTGCGACCTGTTAAGCGCGCCCCGGGAGGCCGAGGCAGCGAGCCGGGCTGCCCGGACCCGGTGCACAGGGAGGCAGACATAGCAAGCGCAGAGGCCACGCTGGCCTACGTCGAGGGGTACCTGGCTGAGGATGATGCGCTGCTGACTGCCCGCGCCAGCGCGGCCCAGGTTGGCGGGGCACCGCCAGTGGGACCGGCCACCGGAGCGGCGCTCCGGTTCCTGGCTGCCGCCATCGGCGCGCGCGCGGTGGTGGAGATCGGCACCGGCTGCGGGACATCCGGCATCTGGCTGCTCCGCGGCATGGCTCCTGGCTCGGTCCTGACCAGCGTCGATGTCGAGCCAGAGCACCAGCAACTGGCCCGCGCCGCGCTCGTCCAGGCCGGCTTCCCGGCCGGGCGGTACCGCCTGATCAGCGGCCGCGCCGTGGACGTGCTGCCGCGCCTCGCAGACGGCGCCTACGACCTGGTCTTCTGCGACGCCGACAAGCAGGAGTACCCGCAGTACCTGCATGCCGCGATGCGGCTGCTCCGGCCTGGCGGCATTGTGGCTTTCGATAACGCTCTCTGGGGCGGGCAGGTAGCGGACCCGGACAGCAACGACCCGGACACCATGGCGATCAGGGAGCTATGCGAGGAGGTCCGGGCCGACGACCGGCTCGTGCCGGTGCTGCTCCCGGTTGGTGACGGCCTGCTCGTGGCGGTGAAGCATGGGCGCTGACGGCCGGTGGCCGGCCAGCCGCCATGCGGAATCGGCCTGACCGCCGCGGCGCGGTGGCTCATCCGACTCCGACGGCGGACTTGAGCGCCTCACCCAGCGAGGCGGCCTCATCCGGAGACAGCTCGACGACCAGCCGTCCACCGCCTTCAAGCGGGACGCGCATGACGATTCCGCGGCCCTCCTTGGTGACCTCAAGCGGACCGTCGCCCGTCCGCGGCTTCATCGCCGCCATCCTGCTCCCCTTCCTGCCCTGCCCTCCGAGGCATCAGCTCCATGGGCCAGCAGCACCCGCCTGTATCCGCCTGTGCCGCCGGCCCGGAACCGGCCAGCCACAACAACATCGCTGTACATCTCCATTATCCAGCGTTCAGGCCGCCCCGGGTGAGTAGGTGCGGGTAATTCGATCAACATGGCGCGGAACGCGGTGCACGGCTGTCGGCTGGCCAGGGCATACCGCCCGGTCTGGAACTCCCGGCACCCCGGCTGCGGTTTCGTATCGTCACTTCCGAGCCACGCCAGGCGATATCGCGCGAAACTGTTGAATGTGGATGCGCGATCAGCCCTCTTCGATCTGTACGGCGATCACCTGCGGGCCCGGGGCGGGCAGGCACCCGTGGCAGCGCTGGTTCGCTTGCTCGGCCCGCTGGGTATCACCGCTCCCGCGGTCCGGACCGCGGTCTCCCGGATGGCGAAGCAGGGCTGGCTCAACCCGGTGCGGCTGCCAAGCGGGGCCGGCTACGCGCTGACGCCCCGGGCGATTCACCGGCTCGACGAGGCCGCCGAGCGGATCTACCGGCGGGATAACGGCCGCTGGGACGGGCGATGGCAGGTGGTCGTGGTACAGAGGGTCACCGAGCGGGCGCGCCGCGACAGGCTCCGCGCCGCGCTCGGGTATCTCGGGTACGCGCCGCTCACCGACACCACCTGGCTCGGCCCGCACGCATCGGCTGAGCTTGATGCCCTGCTCCAGGCCGAGCGAGTGCGCGCGGACCGGTTCACCGCGACCTACGACGGGGATCAGCTCGGACTGCTGGCCAGGGTCTGGGACCTGGACGGCCTGGCGCATGCATACCGGCGCTGGCTGCGGGTCGCCGCCGACATTGTCGCGCCCGCCACCGCCGGGGCACCCGACGACGTCGTGTTCGCCACCCGGAGCCGGCTGGTGCACGAATGGCGGAAGTTCCTGTTCGCCGACCCCGGGCTGCCGGCAGAACTGCTGCCAGCCGACTGGCCCGGGTTCGAGGCGGCCGCACTGTTCGACCGGGAATCTGCGAGGCTGCTGCCTGCAGCAGCCCGTTTCGTGGACTGCTGCCTGCAGCCGGGCGATCAGGGCAGCCCGCCAGGAAAGTGATAGGAGGCCGGTGTGTCCGACAGCGTGCTCTGCGTAGTGAACCAGGCAGTTGCGACCATCACCCTGAACCGTCCCGCCGCCAGGAACGCGCTGACCACAGAGGCGAAGGAGTCGCTGCTGGCGGCAGTCCGGCGGTGCGCCGACGACGCGCAGGTCCGCGCGGTCATCGTCACCGGCGCCGGGCAGGCCTTCTGTGCCGGGCAGGACCTGCGCGAGCATGCCGATCAGCTATCTTCCCGCGGACTGGGCGACACCGTCCGGCAGCATTACAACCCGATCATCACCGGCATCATGTCGATGCCCAAACCGGTCATTGCCGCTCTGAACGGCGTCGCAGCGGGAGCCGGCGCTTCCCTCGCGTTCGCCTGTGACTTCCGCATCGCCGCCCGCAGCGCGAGCCTGCTGATGGCGTTCGCGCGGGTGGGCCTTTCCGCGGACTCGGGCGCATCGTGGACACTGCCGCGCCTGGTAGGCCGGGCCAGGGCCGCGGAGCTGCTGATGCTCGCCGATCCGGTCAGTGCCGACCGGGCGCTGGCCATGGGCCTGGTCAGCTCCGTCGTTCCCGACGATGAGCTCCAGGCCGCTGCGGCCGAGCTCGCCGGACGGCTGGCGGCCGGTCCCACCGCCGCCTACGGCGCCATCAAGCGCGCGCTGGCGTTCGGGGCCACTCACGACCTTGCCGACTCGCTGGAGGAAGAGGCCCGGCTGCAGGAGCGGCTGGGCCGGACCGCGGATCACCGCGCGGCCACGGAGGCGTTCCTGCGCAAGCAGCAGCCCGTGTTCGAAGGGCACTGACACCCGCCGGCTGCTGACGCCGGCGCCGGCCTGGCCTGTGGCACGCTGGGCCCGTTGCAGGGTGAGCCTGGCTCGTGACCGCCGGCCCGGGCCCTCCGGCCGGTCCGCAGGTCAGGCCCGGCCAGCTGCAGCCCGCAGCTCCTCGTGAGCGCAGACGATCAGCTCGGCGACCTCCACCAGATCGGTCAGCGAGCGGCGCTCGTAATGGCCGTCCGGCGCCCGCCAGGACGCCTGGTCCCGGTGGCACCAGACGGTCAGGCCGTGAGCGATGGACAGCACGGAGATTCCCGAGCCGGCCTGGTCCGCCCGGACGAGCCTTCCGCCCAGCCCCCGGCCGACCAGCATTGCCTCAAGATCGTCAACGGCGCCGCAGCCCCCGATCGCCAGCCGCCGCCGCGCAACTGCCTCGCACGACGGAGGAACGCGCAGCCCGAACCAGACCACCTTGCCGGGAACCTTCCAGCTCCCCAGCCGGCCGCGAGTGAGGTGGGCTCCCCATTGCCCTGCCGACAGCCCGGCCACGACCTGGAGCCCACGGCCATTGACCGACTCCGCGGTGCGCATGTTGACGTCCGGAAGCTCGCCGGAGTTCCAGCCCGGCTGCGAGTCGAACACCTTGCACACCAGCTCGCAGGCGGTCCCCGCGCCGCGCAGGTACAGCCAGAATTCCGGGCAGCCGCTAACCGGCAGGTGGCTGCTGCCGCTGTACTCCACGTTCTCCTGGGCGTGCAGCGTGTTGGCCGCGAGCTCGCTGGCCATGGTGACCCCGTCATGAGTCAGGTCTCCGGGGAGCCCCATGCCCGCGACGGCCTCGCGGAAGTAACTCCGGGCCGCGCGCGAGCACGTCGGGTCGAGCGGCAGGACCCTGGCGAAGCAGCCCCCGGCAAGCACGCTGGCTTCCTCGGGAGCGGCCAGGCTGGCCGGCGCAGGCCCGGCAACAGGGGCCGCGAGCAGGCCGGTATTGACGGCAGAATGGTCAGATCCGGCTCTGCCAAGCCGGTCAGGCCCGCTCGCGGTTGGCGACGGTAACATGCTCCTCCGCCTTCCCGACTCGGGTATCTGTGAAACACAGATTATGAGTCAAGTGCACTCGTTCGCAATGGTTCGCCGGAAAAACCTTGCTGAGTCCCGTCATGATCGGCTGTGCGGCGACGGCCGTCGAGATCCCTGGCGAAGATCGGCCGAGATGGTGACAAAAGCATTGCCCCGGGGTGCTAATCGATAGGCCGGGCTGCCCAGTAGCTGAGTTCCGCCTGTACAGTCGAGTCGCGGCGGTAACCGGGCAATCACGCTCCGGCCCCGCCCTCGCCTCGAGACAGGCGCTACGAAGAACCCCCCGGGGGGACAGCCCGGGGGGTTCTCCTAGCGGGGTAAGTTCATACCGCGCTGGCGCGGCATGGTTGCAGCCCGGCTACGACTCCAGGTCGTAGCGGCCAGCCTTGACATCGGCCAGGAACGCGGCGAATGCCGGCCGGCCGACGACATGTGCTCCGCCCTCCGGGCGCTTGCTGTCCCGGACGGCGACGACGCCGTCGAGGTTGGCGGCGATCTCCACGCAGCCGCCGTTGTCCTGGCTCCGGCTGGCCTTGCGCCAGTCGGCTCGAGACAGGTCGGTCATCATTTCACTCCATCCGATTGACAAGATGTTTCAGGTAGCCCGTGGTATCGGCAGGCTCCAGGGCCGCCTCCACGGTCCGGTCGAATGCTTCGGCGTAGGTTCGTACGTCTGCTGCGCTCATCACCTCCTGGATCGCGGTGTCTGTCTCGGTGTAGACCACGCTCGGCTCGCCATCCGGCAGGTCGAAGATGTTCACGGGGGAGAACATGCCCTGCGGCGGGCCGTCGATGAAGCGCTGTATCCGTAGCTCGATGTTCTTAACCCGGCTCAGGTCGATCAGGTGCTCGATCTGCTCGCGCCGCTCCGCAGCGGTGCCCCAGCGGTACATGAGCGAGGCTTCGGTGATGACGGCCACCACCCGCGGCGCCGTCCCGTCCTTGCGCTCGAGGATCTCCTGGCGCCGCAGCCTGGCCTGCACCGCGCGCCGCTGCCAGCTAGGCGGCCTGGAGCCGAAGCGCAGCACTGCCTCGATGTAGTCGGGCGTCTGCAGCAGGCCCGGTATCACCAGCGGCACGAAGACCCGGATCTGGATGGCATCGTTCTCGAAGCCGGGGAACTCATTCTCGAAGACGTCGTTGTACTCACGCCACCACGGCTTGATCCGGGCGCGCAGCGCGAGGGCCTCGGCCTCCTCGCGTTCGTCCTCGGTCACACCGTAGAGCCGCAGCAGATCCCGGATGTCGCTCATCTCCGGGCGCTTCCACTGGTTGGCCTCGAACCTGCCGACCTTCCCGCGCCCCCAGTCGAGCAGGTCGCAGACCTGGTTGGCGGTGTAACCGGACGTGCGCCTGAACTCATACAGCAGGCGAGACAGCCGACGCTTGGCGACGGTAGCGCCGTATGCATCGTCGCTCATGCCGCGGGACCTTCCACGCCAGGGCCGTGCCGCCTTGACAGGACCTGTTATTCAGTATAGCGCTACTTAACTTGTGAATCACAAAGTTGTCTCATCTGCTGTGAAAGACGCGGAACGGCGGCGTGACCTCCCGCGATTTACCGCTGCCCGATCGCTGCCGGGCCCCCAGCGGCAGCGCACCACGGCAAAGCCGCTCTTAAGGAGCTACTGGCAGAAAGAACAGGATTGGCTTCCGAAACGACGCGGGCCAAACGGGCTGGCCGGGCAGGCGCGCGGCGCCAGCACGGCGCCGACCCGGGATGGAGCACAAGGGCTAGCGGACAGCGTCGTCGAACTCTCCCTTGCGGGCGCCTTCGAGGAAGCACTCCCACTCGAAGTGATCGTAGACCAGCACCCGGCCATCCGGGTCGTCGGCCACGCGCATCAGCACCCAGCCCGCCTCCGGTCCGCTGCCCCGGCCCGAACCGGGGCCATCCCCGCCGCCTTCCGCCCGGCCGGGCACGAACGCGATCTCGATGGCACCCTCGCCGCTGCCGGACCGGCGCCAGTGCTGGGCCGCAACGTCAATGCCCAGGCTCTCCACCGTGGGCTTCGCGCCCGTGGTCCCCCCGTCCGCGGGCCCGCTGTCGGTCATCTCTTCCTGCCTTCCAGTCCGCTGCGCGCCGGAGAACCGGGCTGCCCGCCGCCGCGGAACGGGGAGAAAGCCTACCGGCGGCCGGTCCCAGTTTCAGTTAGAACGCTGCCTCCGTCTGCTGCCTGCGCGACCGGCCGGCCGTCGCGCGGGCCGGCAGGGCTCGTCAGCGTGCGTAGGCCCCCCGGCGCACGCAGTCGGCCAGGTGGTCGTCCACGACGCCGCAGGCCTGAAGGGTCGCCTGCGCGGTGACAGGCCCGGTGAAGACGAACCCGCAGCGCTTCAGCTGCCTGGCCAGCGCCGTCGACTCGGGGGTAACCGCCGGTATCTCGGCGAGCGTGCGCGGCGCCGGCCGGTCCTCGGCGCGGTAACTCCACACAAGAGCGGCCAGCCCGCCGGGCAGATCCGCGGCAGCCCTCGCGTTCCGGATCACGGCCTCGATCTTGGCCCGGTTGCGGACGATCCCCGGATCGGCGAGCAGCCTGGCCACATCGTCCGGCCCGTAGCCAGCTACCACGTCGATGGCAAAGCCCGCGAATGCCGCGCGGAAGTTCTCCCGCTTGCGCAGGATCGTCAGCCAGGACAGGCCCGACTGGAACGCCTCGAGGCTGAGCCGCTCAAACATCCCCGTGTCGTCGCGGACCGGCCGGCCCCACTCCTCGTCGTGGTAGGCAAGGTACTCGGGGCTTCCCAGGCACCACGGGCAGCGGGGCCTGCCGTCCGGGCCGGGCTGCGAGCCGGCGGCGGGCCGGGTCACGGCCCGCCGCCCTGGCCGCCCAGTTCGCCTGGACCGCCCGGCCGATCGGGCTCGCCCGGGCCGTCGGACCCGCCCGGACTGTCGGGCCCGTCGGGGCCGCTTGGCCGGCCGGGTTGGCCCCATCTGGCGGGATCGGCGGGCGGCGCGGACCGGCCGGCGGGCGGCGCGGAGCGGCCGGCGGGCGGCGCGGACCGGCCGGCGGGCGGCGCGGAGCGGCCGGCGGGCGAGTCCCAGACCGCCCAGGGCTGCGCCGACGCGCTGCCGCCAAGTCCGCGCCGCAGGGCCGATGGCCGCGGCCAGCCCTGCGAGGCCGGGCTGCCCACCGCGGCCGCCGTGCCCTGCACCGGCGGGCCGGCCGGCGGATACAGGGCAGGAGAGTCCGGAATCGTGGCGGCGAGGCCGGCTTCCCCCGGGCCCGCGGGCTCGAACCTGGGCAGGTCCGCGGCGCCCGCGGGCTCGACGAGGGCGAGCCGCTGGCGCAGCCGTGCGATCTCCATGTCCCGGTCCGCGATCGCCCTTGCTGCCTGGTTCAGAACCTCATCGGTGACCTGCATGTCGTAGCCCCAGAGGGCGGTCTGCGGCCGAACGGCCGCGACATCCGCTCCGGTGAGCGGGCCTGCCCGCAGCGGCGGCACATCGGCGATGGTCGGCGCCATTGCCCCGCCCAGGCCCATGGCGACGGCAACCGCGCCGCCGGCGATGGCGACAGCCGCCACGAGCAGTACCACAGCCACAACAGAATCGTGCCATGCTCGCGGGTATGCCGGCGCATGACGCCTCACCGCCAGGCCGGCCGACGATCCTCGTCGCCGTCGCCGTCGATGCCTCATCCGCATCGGGGGCGGTCCAGGCGGGAGCGGACGTGATCGAGTTCCGGCCCTCGACGCCCTCGGTGATCTCGGAGTTTCGCGCCAGTCACCCGGCCGTGCCGGTCTACCTGGCGGCAGATGGCGCCCCGGGCCAGATCCGTGTCCACCCGCCCGGCGATGCATCCGGCCTGCCGGCCGGCTCGCCCCGCCGCGATCCGCCGCCGCCCGTGCTGACCGAGGTCATGCTGAGCGACCTGGCCGGGGCCCGGGCAGCAGGGCTGGCGACGCTCGTGGATGCTGACGCGGCCGCGGCTGCGGCCCTGGCCGCGGCGCAGGGCCGGACCGGGCCGGACCTGGCCGGGCCGGACCTGGCCGGGCTGCTCGCGATCATCGCTGTTGCCGCGTGGCTCGGGGCGGACGCCGTGCGGACCCGCCACCTGGCACCCGCCCGCAGGGCGCTGGACATGACCGCGTCGATCCGCGGCCTGCGGCCGCCCGCGATGGCCGTGCGCGGGCTCGCCTGACCGCCCGCCGGATGCAGCGGGTCAGCGCCCGGCCTGATCGGCCTGCCCGGTCACGGCGGCCAGGCCGGCCGGCGCGCTCTCGCCGTTCAACTCGTGCGCCCTCTTGATGATCGACACCACATCGGCCGGGTCATCAGCCACCTGCAGCAGCCCGGGGTCCCCGGCTGAGACCTTTCCCTCGGCCAGCAGCACGTTCCTGATCCAGGACAGCAGGCCGGCCCAGTAGTCGCTGCCGACCAGCACGATCGGGAACTTCGTGATCTTGCCGGTCTGCACCAGGGTGACCGCCTCGAATAGCTCGTCCAGGGTGCCGAAGCCGCCCGGCAGCACCACGAAGGCCTGCGAGTACTTGATGAACATGGTCTTGCGGACGAAGAAGTACCGGAACTCGATCCCGATCTCAACGAAGTCGTTGAGGCCCTGCTCGACGGGCAGCTCGATGCCGAGCCCGACCGATACCCCGCCCGCGCTGACCGCCCCCTTGTTGGCCGCCTCCATCACGCCGGGGCCGCCGCCGGTGATCACCGTATAGCCGGCCCTGGCCAGTTCCGCCGCGATCCGCTCGGCCGTGTCGTACTCCGCGGTGCCCGGGAGCGACCGGGCGGAGCCGAACACGGCAACGGCCGGGCCCAGCTCGGCCAGCAGCCCGAAGCCCTCGACGAACTCCGCCTGGATCCGCAGCACCCGCCAGGGGTCGGTATGCACCCAGTCGCTCGGGCCGCGCCGGTCGAGCAGTCGCTGATCTGTCGTGGTTGCCGGGATGTGCTTCCCGCGCAGGGTGGCCGGTCCCTGCCGGCGCAGCCTCCGGCGCGGCTCGGAATGCGGGCTCATGATCTCAAGCTAGTCGCGCCGGGGCGATGGACGCGCCAGGCGACGCGACAGGGCGGGTCGCGCCGGCCGCGGCCGGCCGCTCACCGGGCGAGGAAGACTGAAGGACCGGGTGAGGAAGCAGCGGTCAGGCTCAGCCGCGGCGGGACCAGAACAGCGCGTAGCCGACGTTGACGGCAGCGATCACCAGCCAGATGAGCGCGAGGAGCATTACCTGGCTGCCGCTGACCGAGTTGCTGACGCCCCCGGATACTGACCCGCCCTCCAGGTTGGCGGCGGTGACCTGCACGTTGGAGTACAGCACCGCTCCGGTCGCGGCAACTCCGGCTGTCAGCGAGCCGAGGCCGAGCACGATGGGTACCCAGGGCGACGATGCCCGGGCGGGCTGGCTGGGGCTCCGGCTGGCCAGCCTGGCATCGACCCGCCTGTCGATCTCAGCGCCGATCCGATCGACGAGCGATTGCGCCACCGCGTCCGAGTACCCGGGGCCGAGCTCTCGGTGGGCGCCCGCCGCGGCGGCGATTTCATCCCGCACCGCTTCGTTCATGCGGACACGATACATCGCGAGCATCGGGCCAGTCCAGAGCTCCGTGGCCGCGGCCGGCCCGGCCCGGGCAGCGGCCGCGGACATCGTTCTGTACCCGGAATCAGGCACTCACCCCGTGATCCCGGAGAATCCTGTTGAGCGCGACCTTGTCGGGCGCCGAGCCCTCGGGCAGCCGGCGCAGCACGAGCACGCAGGGCAGGCCGAACTCGCCCCCGGCGAACCTGCGGCGGTAGGTGCCGCCGACGCAGACCGACCACGCCGGGACCTCGCCGCGCGGGAGTTCCTCGCCGGTCTCCGCATCGATGACGTGCGAGCTGCGGGTCAGGATCGTCCCGGCGCCGAGCACTGCCCCGGACCGGACCCGGGCGCCGTCCACGACCATGCACCGGGAGCCGATGAACGCCTCGTCCTCGATCACCACCGGGACCGCGTTCGGCGGCTCGAGCACGCCGCCTATGCCCACGCCGCCTGCCAGGTGCACGTTCTTGCCGATCTGCGCGCAGGAGCCGACGGTCGCCCAGGTGTCCACCATCGTCCCGGCGTCCACGTAGGCCCCGATGTTCACGAACGACGGCATCAGCACGCAGCCGGGCGCGACGTGGGCGCCCCAGCGCACGATCGAGCCGGGCACGGCGCGGACCCCCTCCAGCCGCGAGGTGAGCGGTATCCGGTCGTTATAGCGGAAGTCGCCGGCCTGCGAGACCGCCATCGGCAGCAGCCGGAATGCCAGCAGGATCGCCCGCCTGGCGCGCTCGTCCACCACGATCCGGCCTGTGCCCGGATCCGGCCAGGCCACCCGGACCCGGCCGGCATCGATCTCGTCGACCGCCCCGACCACGGCGGCCCGCTCGGCCGCATCGTCCGGGCTCAGCTGGTCGCGCCGGGCCCAGAGCTCATCAATGGCAGAAGGAAGAACAGACCGGGCGGGCGCAGCCTCCGATTCCTGGGGTTCCATGCCGACGGAGCCTATCGGCAGCCGCCAGCGGGTAGCTTCTGAAGCTGTGCCGGCAAAGCGCCGCGGGCGCCGTGGCGTCTCGCTGATTGGCCTGCTCGCCGTCGTGGCAGTGGCGGTCGGGCTGTACCTGGCGTTCCAGCAGGTGGTCCCGGTGCTGCGGAGCAGCGGGTGCAACGCCGAGGCCAGCGGCCAGGTCATCCCGCTGTCGCCAAGCCAGGCCGGGATAGCCGCCACGATCGCGGGCGTGGCGCATCACCGGCGGATGCCAACCCGGGCGGTGACCATCGCCTACGCCGCCGCGATGCAGGAGTCCAAGCTGCAGAACCTGCGCTACGGGCTGCAGGACTCCGTCGGGGTGTTCCAGCAGCGGCCGTCCCAGGGCTGGGGCACCGCCAGGCAGATCGAGGACCCGGTCTACGCGGCCACCCGGTTCTTCGAGGCGCTCAGCCAGGTCCCGAGATACACCTCGCTGCCGGTCTACCAGGCCGCGCAGGATGTGCAGCGGAGTGCCGACGGCTACGCCTATAGCCAGTACCAGTACGTCGCGGCGCGGATGGCCCGCGCCTTCGCGGGCCGGGTGCCGCATGCGGTCTGGTGCTGGTATCCCGGCATGCGGGCGTCATCCGCCCACCTTGCCGCGGCCGCCCGGGAGCTTGTCAGGACGTTCGGTCCGCTGCGGGTGCGGCGCGGCAGCGACCCGGACCTGACCGTCCGGGCACGCGGCGCGCCGGGCTGGGCGGTCGCGGCATGGCTGGTCTCCAACGCGCAGGACTACGGTGTCACATCGGTGCGGTACGACGGGTACAAGTGGACGGCTGCGGGCGGAGGCCGGGGCTGGCGCCGATCCCGCGGCATTCCCGCCGGTGTCGTCATCGCAGGCTGATAGCCTGCCATCGCCACGGCAGCGACGCCGTCGCGGCGTCCCGGGACGAACCTCGCGGCCTCCCGGGCAGCGCCGCGAGGCGTCCCGGGACCAGGCTCGCGACCTCCCGGGAAGCGCTCGCGGACTCCCGGCGACAGGCCCCGGGCATGGAGCCTCGCGCCTGCGGAGAACAGGCCGGCCGGCACCGCGGCAGGCCGGCCGGGCCGCGATACTTGGACATGGCACGCCTAGCCCCGGGCGTGAACGGAAGAGGAGTTCGGAAGTGACCTACATCATCGCGCAGCCGTGCGTCGATGTGCTGGACCGGGCGTGCATCGAGGAGTGCCCCGTTGACTGCATCTACGAGGGCGAGCGCATGCTCTACATTCACCCGGACGAGTGCGTCGACTGCGGTGCCTGCGAGCCGGTCTGCCCGGTCGAGGCGATCTTCTACGAGGACGACGTGCCCGACCAGTGGAAGGACTACTACAAGGTCAACGTCGAGTTCTTCAGCGACCTCGGCTCGCCCGGCGGGGCCTCGAAGACGGGCAAGATCGGCAAGGATCATCCCATCGTGGAGGCGCTGCCACCGCAGGAGACCGAGCACTAGGAAGAACGGATAGCCGCGATGACCCCGCCCGGCGGCAGGCCGGCCACTGCGGTCGCCGGGCCGCCCGCCAGCCCGGCTGCGCCCGGCCACGCCAGGCGGGCTCTGGCAGCCCGGCTCCCGCAGTTCCCGTGGGACGCGCTGGCCCCGCACAAGGCCGAGGCGGAGCGCTATCCCGGCGGGATCGTCGACCTGTCGGTGGGCACGCCGGTAGATCCCGTTCCGGCAGTCGTGCGGGAAGCCCTGGCCGCGGCAGCCGACTACCCCGGGTACCCGCCGGCCGCCGGAAGCCCGGCACTGCGCGAGGCGGCCGCTGCCTGGCTGGCCCGGCGGCACGGCGTGGGCGCCGACCCGGCGGCCATCCTCCCGGTGATCGGGACCAAGGAGCTGATCGCCTGGCTGCCGACCGTGCTCGGCTGCGGCCCGGGCGATGTGGTCGCGCACCCATCCCTCGCCTACCCCACCTACGAGGTCGGTGCCCTGCTGGCCGGGGCCAGCGCGGTGGCGGCCGACGGGCTGGTCGCGCTCGGCCCCCGGCCGGTCGCCCTCGCCTGGCTGAACTCGCCGTCCAACCCGACCGGCCAGGTCCTGCCCGCCGGGCACCTGCGCAAGGTGGTCGACTGGGCACGGGAGCGCGGCACGGTAGTGGCCTCCGACGAGTGCTACATCGATCTGGGCTGGGACGCCGAGCCGGTCTCGGTGCTGCACCCGGAGGCTTGCGGCGGGTCGCATGCCGGCCTGCTCGCGGTGTTCTCGCTGTCCAAGAGATCCAGCATGGCCGGATACCGGGCCGGCCTGGTCACCGGCGATCCGGACCTGGTCGCGGCGCTCCGGGAGGTAGGCCGGCACTCCGGGATGATGCTGCCGGGGCCGGTGCAGGCCGCGATGACCGCCGCCCTGTCGGATGACGCCCACGTGGAGGCCCAGCGCGCCAGGTACGCGGCCCGCCGGGCGGCGCTGCGCCCGGCGCTTGAGGCAGGCGGCTGGACGATCACCCACTCGCAGGCCGGCCTGTACCTGTGGGCATCCCATCCGGAGCGCGACTGCTGGGAGTCCGTGCGGGTACTCGCGTCCGAGTGCGGCATCCTTGTCGCCCCCGGCTCGCAGTACGGCCCGGCCGGCGCCCGGCACATCAGGGTGGCGCTCACCGCGACCGACGAGCGGATCGCAGCCGCCGTGTCCCGCCTCGCCAGGCTCGCCTGACCCGGCCGTCCCGGCACACGGGCAGGCCGGGCACACCGCCAACTCGCCGGGCACTCCAGCCTCGCCGAGTAGCCTGGCCGGGTGTTCATCCTGTATGACACCAGGACCCGCCACACCGAGCCGATCCTCGGGCGCAGGCTGCTGCGGATGTACACCTGCGGGCCGACCGTGTACCGCTCTGCTCACGTCGGCAACCTGCGCAGTTACCTGCTCTCGGACCTGATCCGGCGCAACGCCGAGCGGCACGGCCTGACCGTCGAGGTCTGCCGGAACATCACCGACGTGGGGCATCTGACCGACGACGGCGCCCACGACGAGGGCGAGGACAAGGTGCTGGCCCAGGCCCGGGCCGAGGGCCGGTCCCCGCTGGAGATCGCCCGGCACTACGAGGAGGAGTTCCTGGCCGACTGCGCCACGCTTAACCTGCTGCCGCCGGAGCACTCGCCGCGCGCCTCCGAGGTGATCGGGCTGATGATCGAGATGATCACCAAGCTGATCGAGACCGGGCACGCCTACCCGGTAGCGGACGGGTCGGTATTCTTCGACGCCCGGTCGTTCCCCGGGTACGGCGACCTCTCCGGGAACCGCCTCGCCGAGCTGCGGCCGGGTCACCGGTCCCGCGGCGAGGTCAACCCGGGCAAGCGGTTCCACGCCGACTGGGCGCTGTGGAAGGGTGGCGCTCCCGGCCGCGAGCTGACCTGGGAGACGCCGTGGGGCACCGGCTTCCCCGGCTGGCATACCGAATGCTCGGCGATGTCGCTGCACTATCTGGGCACGGCGATAGACGTCCACACTGGCGGCATCGACCTGCGGTTCCCGCACCACGAGGATGAACGGGCCCAGTCCAACTCGCTCACCGGGCGTGAGGTCGTCTCGCACTGGGTGCATGGCGAGCACCTGCTGTTCGACGGCAGGAAGATGGCCAAGTCCACGGGGAACGTGGTGCTGCTGCGCGACCTGCCCGGGCGCGGCCTCGACCCGCTGGCGCTCCGGCTTGCCCTGCTTGAGCACCGCTACCGGCAGCAGATGAACCTGACCTGGGACACGCTCACCGCAGCCGACGGGACGCTGAGGCGATGGCGGCGGCGGGTGGCCGAGTGGGCCGATTCCCCGAGCAGGCCGATGTGCGCGGAGGTCGCTGCCGCGATCGGCGCGGCATTCGACGACGACCTGGACACCCCGGCTGCGCTGCTCGCGCTGCGGCGGCTTGAGAAGGACCCGCGGGTACCGCCGGGCGCCAAGTTCGAGACGTTCGCCCACGCGGACCGGCTGCTCGGGCTGGACCTCGCCCGCGACATCGGCCGGGCGCCGGCGGCCGTCCCGCTGCCCGGCGGTGCCGCCGAGCTGCTGGCTGCGCGCGCGAAGGCGCGCGCAGCGCGTGACTGGACTGCCTCTGACCGGCTCCGCGACAGGCTCGCGGCGCTGGGGGTGGCTGTCGCGGACACCCCGGGCGGCCAGCAGTGGACAGTCCGCCCGGTCCGGTAGCAGCGCCCGGCGGGCGACCGCCGCCTGCCCGGAATCGGGCCCGGCCGCCGGCAGGCTGCCGTCTCGTGATGCAACGAATCACCATCGAAGACCGGATCTGCGCAACGAATCGCCGGAAGCGCGCATGAACTGAGTGTTCTTGGCCACGTCCGGGCCTCCTACGCTGGTTTGCGCAACGATCACCGGCCTGCCAGATGGAGCCCCCTTGACCGAGTCGCTTGTCCCGGGATGCGACGCGAGCCAGCGTCGCCACGCCAGTCCGCGGACCTACCTGATGTGCCCGCCTGATCACTTCACGGTCAGCTATGCGATCAACCCGTGGATGGACACCAGCGAGCCGGTCGACGCGGGACGGGCGGCCGAGCAGTGGCGGGCGCTGCGCGACACCTTCCGCCGGCTCGGCCACACGGTACGCACGATCGACCCGGTCGCCGGGCTGCCGGACATGGTGTTCGCCGCTAACGGCGCCACGGTGATAGGCGGGAAGGTGCTGGGCGCCAGGTTCCGCCACCCGGAGCGGGCCGCCGAGGGACCGGCCTACCTGGACTGGTTCCGCCGCAGCGGCTACCGGGTGGCAGAGCCCCGCCACGTCAACGAGGGCGAGGGCGACATCGCCTTCGCCGGGGACGCGATCATCGCCGGCCACGGGTTCCGGTCCGACCCGGCGGTAGCCGGCGAGCTAGAGGAACTGTTCGGGCTGCCGGTTATCAGCGTCAGGCTGACCGACCCGCGGTTCTATCACCTGGACACGGCCCTCCTCGTGCTGGACAGGGGCAGCGCCGCCTACTACCCGCCGGCTTTCGACGATGCCAGCGCCGCGGCCCTGGCCGGGCATTTCCCCGACCTCATCGAGGCGAAGGACGCTGACGCCGAGGTCCTCGGGCTCAACGCGATCAGCGACGGGTACCACGTGGTGCTGCCGGCCCAGGCAACGAACCTGGCGGCGCAGCTTGCCGAGAAAGGCTTCGAGCCGGTCGGCGTGGACATGTCAGAATTCCGCAAGGCCGGCGGCGGCCCCAAGTGCTGCACCCTGGAGCTGCGCTGACCTCGCGAATCCGGCCGTGGCGGGCGGGGGCACCGGCCGCCGGCGAAGACCAGGAGTGATCATGGCAGAGCACACCGAGCAGGACGGCAGGCCCGCCTCGGCGGCCCGGCTCAGGGCGCTGGCACAGGCGCATAGCGCGCACAACTACCACCCGCTCCCCGTGATGATCGCCGAGGCCGAGGGCGCCTGGGTGACCGACGTCGAGGGCCGCCGCTACCTGGACCTGCTCGCCGCCTACTCCGCGATCAACTTCGGCCACCGGCACCCACGGCTGGTAGCCGCGGCACGCCGGCAGCTCGACAGGGTGACGCTGGTCAGCCGGGCCTTCGAGCACGACCAGTTCGGCCCGTTCTGCGCCGAGCTGGCCGAGCTCGCGGGCATGGAGATGGTGCTGCCCATGAACACCGGCGCCGAGGCCGTCGAGACCGCGATCAAGACCGCCCGCAAGTGGGGCTACGAGGTCAGGGGCGTGCCGGACGGCGAGGCTGTGATCATCGCGTTCGAGGGCAACTTCCACGGCCGGACCACCACGATCATCAGCTTCTCCACCGACCCGGATGCCCGGGGCTCGTTCGGCCCATACACCCCCGGGTTCGTCACCGTCGGCTACGGCGACCTGGCCGCGCTCACCTCGGCAATGGACGAGCTAGGCGAGCGCGTTGTCGCGGTGCTCGTCGAGCCGATCCAGGGCGAGGCCGGAGTCGTGGTGCCGCCGCCGGGATTCCTGCCCGGGGTTCGCGACCTGTGCTCGGCACGCGGCGCGCTGATGATCGCCGACGAGATCCAGTCCGGGCTCGGCCGCACCGGCGCCACGTTCGCCTGCGAGCACGAGGACGTGGTGCCCGACGTCTACCTGCTGGGCAAGGCACTCGGCGGGGGCATCGTGCCGCTGTCGGCGGTCGTCTCCTCGGCCGACGTGCTGGGCGTGCTGCGGCCCGGCCAGCACGGCTCGACATTCGGCGGCAACCCGCTAGCCTGCGCCGTCGGCAGGGAGGTCATCGCCATGCTCCGGACCGGGGAGTTCCAGGAGCGGTCGGCCAAGCTCGGCGGGCACATGCACGACCGGCTGTCCGTTCTGCCGGGTGACGCCGTCACCGAGGTGCGCGGGCGCGGGCTGTGGGCCGGGGTGGAGTTCGCCGCGCTATCCGGCCGGGAGGCGTGCGAGCGGCTGGCCGCCCGGGGGGTGCTGGCCAAGGACACGCACGGCACCACGATCCGGCTGGCGCCGCCGCTGGTGATCAGCGAGGAAGACCTGGACTGGGCGATCGACCAGGTTCAGCAGATCCTGCCGTGATGCGCTGAACCCCTGCGGGGCGTGGCCGCCCGAGCGGCACGAGGCCGGCTGACGTGGTTTCCTAAGGCCATGCCGGAAACTCAAGACACCGCAGGCGGCGAGCTAGTGCGCCTTGTCACCGAGGGTCAGGTGGCGACGATCACGCTGGACTCGCCGCGCAACCGCAACGCGCTCTCGGCCGCGCTGCTGACCCAGCTAGACACGGCGCTGCAACGGGCGCTCGGCGACGCCTCGGTGCGGGTGGTCGTGCTCACCGGCACGGGACCGGTGTTCTGCTCCGGCGCCGATCTGAAGGAGGCGGCGGCCAGCCGTGCCGCCGCGCCCGCGCTGCTCGGGCCGGTCCTGCAGCGGATCTGGGACAGCGGCAAGCCGGTGGTCTGCCGGGCCAACGGGCCGGCCAGGGCCGGGGGGATCGGGCTGATCGCTGCCTGCGACATCGCCCTGGCACCGCTGTCCGCGACGTTCGCGTTCAGCGAGGTCCGGGTCGGCGCGGCGCCCGCCGTGATCTCGGTGACCTGCCTGCGCCGGATGGCGCAGCGGGCCGCTGCCGAGTACTTCCTGACGGGTGCCACCTTCGACGCCCGCCGGGCCGCCGAGATCGGGCTGGTCACCCGCGCCGTGCCCGACGCCGAACTGGACGCCGCAACCGCCGGGTGCGTCCGGGACCTGCTGCGCGGCGCGCCGGGAGCGCTGGCCGCGACCAAGTCGATCCTGCGCGAGGTTCCGGCCCTCTCGCTGGGCGAGGGCCTCGGCCGGATGGCCGGGCTGTCCGCGGAGCGGTTCGCCTCGGACGAGGCGCGGGAGGGAATGGCAGCGTTCGCGGCCCGGCGCGATCCGGACTGGGTCAGCCCGGGCTAGGGCGCTGACGGCACGCGAGGTGACGACCCCGCGTCGTTCTGCGCAGCCGGGCACGCGAGGCACGTCACAGCAGATCCTGCAGAGGGGTCAGAGCATGGCCATGAGCATGTAGCTCATGGCCATGCCCATGACGATCTTGTTGCAGGCGGTAAGCCGGCGGACAAGCGCGGCGGAGCGCTCCGGCCGGTCCGAGATGGCCGCCGCGTGCTGGTCCGGGATCGCCAGCGCTTCGGCCCGTGACAGCGTGGTCAGCTGGTCGGCGATCCACAGGATGTAGCCAAGCATGAACAGCGCGAGAACGATGGAGACTGCGGGGTTGGCGACCACGGGACTGCTCATCCCGCTCATCCCGGGCATCCCGGGCATCGCCATCGCGGGCGGGTGCCCCAGGGAACGGCCCGGCAACAGCATGTAGATCATGGCAGCGCACTCGACCGCATGAGGAGCCGGATGCGCGCAGCGCCACCCGCTTGCCCGCCGGCTGGCGCGGGCATGGATGGTCCGCCAGGCGAACCACGTGGCCGTCACGGCGAACACGGCCAGCCAGGCGGTATACGGCACCGGGCTCAGCCGGGGCTCGAACATGCCGGCCATGGCCACGCCCATCAGCACGTGCAGGCCGTCGACGTCGGGCTCGGCATGCCAGCCGCGCAGCCGCGACAGCGCCAGGCGGCCAGCACTGGAGACGGCGATGAGCAGCATGAGTGAGGCGACGCCGACTGCGAGCCAGGGCGGTCCTGCCATCTCAGCGCCCTGACACCTGCCGGGCGGCCCGCCGCCGCGACGCCGGGCACTGGAAGCCCGCCGCGAGCCCGCGAATAAGCAGAACGCCCTGGCGAGTAAGACCGGGACGGCAAGCAGAACTGATTCTGCCGCTGATTTCGCTCTCTGTCATGACGGTGAGAGAGTAAACCGCAACCCGCAATTGACGCAACCAGGTCGACTGCGGCTAGCTTTCCCGTGACTTGGACTCTGACCTGCATCTACCCCTGCGGAGTATGTCGATTACCCCGGTCAGGTATTCCTCATACCAGGCCAGGGTATTTCGGCGGGTGCCTCAATACCTGACCAGGGTATTCAACCGCCACCCGGGGTTATCCTGACGGCGATCAGCGGGGCAATAATGTCGTCCGAGCGGTACATTCTCCAGCATGCGGTAAGTGGTTTATTTAGGGGCGGATCGTGGCAGGCGGCAGGAGAGGGGCCGGAGGCAAAGAGTGCGGGTGAGGTCGCCGGCAGTGGTCACTGGCAGTGCGTCAGCGACCAGGACCAGGCAGGTTGAGCTGGCAATCCGCGGGATGACATGCGCAGCGTGCGCCGCCCGGGTGGAGAAGATCCTCGCCAGCATCCCGGATGTCGCTGCCTCAGTGAACCCCGTGACCGAGGTGGCCACGGTGAGCGCGCCGCCAGCAGTGCGGGTAGAGCACCTCATCGCGGCGGTGGAAGGGGCCGGTTACGGTGCCGCGCCAGTGAGCCCTGCCGCCGGGCAGGCCGGCGACGGGGCCGCTAGTGCGGCCAGGGTCGCCAGCCTGAGGCGGCGGCTGATCGTGTCGCTGGTGTTCTTCGTGCCGCTGAGCGACCTGTCGGTGCAGTTCTCGCTGTTCCCGCAGTTCCGGTTCGCGGGCTGGCAGTGGGTGCTGGTCGCGCTGGCGGTGCCGGTGGCGGTGTGGGCGGCTTGGCCGTTCCACGCCGCCGCGGCGAGGGCAGCCCGGCACGGCTCCACATCGATGGACACCCTGGTGTCGCTGGGCATCATCGCGTCGTGCGGGTGGTCGGCGTACGCGATGTTCGTCCTGGATGCCGGGGAAGCGCGGACGAGCCCGCTGCAGCTACTGCTGCATGCCTCGGGCGGCGGGATCTACCTGGAGGTGGCAGCGTCCGTGACCACGTTCCTGCTGGCAGGCCGCTGGTATGAGGCACGGGCCCGGAGGGATGCCGGGGAGGCGATGCGGGAACTGGCGGCGGCTGGGGCGCGGGATGCGTGCCTGATCGACCCTGGCGGGACCGAGCGGAGGATACCGGCGGCAGCCCTGCGCCCCGGTGACCGGTTCGTGGTGCGGCCCGGAGAAGTCATCGCCGCCGACGGCGTGGTGGAGTTTGGCGAGTCGGCAGTGGACACCAGCATGATGACCGGCGAGTCCGTTCCGGGCGACGTCGCCGCCGGCGCGACCGTGACCGCCGGCACCGCGGTGGTCAGCGGGCGCCTTGTCGTCGTCGCCGCCCGAACGGGTGAGGATACCCAGCTTGCGCATCTGATCGCGCTGGTGGAGCGCGCGCAGGCCGACAAGTCCAATGCCCAGCGGCTGGCCGACCGGATCTGCGGCGTGTTCGTACCCGTGGTCCTCGCGGCCGCCGGGCTGACGCTGGCCGGCTGGCTGGCCGCCGGAGCGCCGGCCGAGCGAGCGGTCAGCGCAGGGCTGGCCGTGCTGATCATCGCCTGCCCGTGCGCGCTGGGCCTGGCGACCCCGGCCGCGCTGGTGGTTGCCTGCGGGCGCGGTGCCCAGCTTGGGATCTTCATCAAGGGGTACCAGGCGCTGGAGGCATCCCGCAGCGTGGACACCGTGCTGCTGGACAAGACGGGGACCGTCACCACCGGCGTGATGGCCGTTGCCGGCGTTGAGACCGCGCCGGGCACGGGCCGTGAGGAGCTGCTGCGCAATCTCGGTGCGGTGGAGGATGCCTCCGGTCACCCGGTCGCAGCGGCTGTCAGCGCGTTTGCCCGCACGGAGCTGGGCGAGCTGCCGCGGGCGGCCCGCTTTGAGGCGCTCCCTGGCCTGGGAGTGCGGGGGGTCGTCGGCGGGACCGAGGTGCTCGGCGGGCGGGAGCAGCTGCTCAGCGACCGCGGGCTTGCCATCCCTGCCGGCCTCGCACGGCAGCGCGCGGAGTGGGAGGCGGCGGGCCGCACCGCGGTGCTGGCGGGCTGGGACGGCCAGGCCCGCGGGTCGGTCGCCGTAGCGGACGCGATCCGGCCTTCGGCGGCCGCGGCGGTGGGTGACCTCCGGCGGATGGGCCTGCGCACGGTGCTGCTGACCGGCGACAGCGAGGTGGTCGCCCAGGCCATCGCGAGACAGGCCGGGGTGGATGAGGTGATCGCCGGGGCGATGCCGGACGGCAAGGCCGCCGTCGTCTCCCGGCTGCGGGCGCAGGGCCGGCGGGTGGCGATGGCCGGGGACGGGATGAACGACGGGCCCGCGCTGGCCGCCGCAGACCTGGGCCTCGCGCTCGGCTCGGGCACAGACGTGGCGATCAGCGCGGCCGACCTGATCCTGCTCCGCGACGACCTGCGCGCTGTGCCGGAGGCCATCGGCCTGGCCCGCGCCACTCTCGCGGTGATCCGCCGCAACTTGGCGTGGGCATTCGGCTACAACATCGCAGCCATCCCGGTAGCCGCCGCCGGGTTCTTGAACCCGCTGATCGCCGGGGCGGCGATGGCGGCCTCGTCAGCGTTCGTCGTTGCGAACTCCGTCCGGCTGCGCAGGTTCGGCGAGGCCAGGCCGTCCGGCCCCGCCGGGCGGCCTCCCTCCGCCGCCGTCGGCGCTCCGCCCGATGGCCTCACAGGCGAGTCAGAGGAGGTTGCGTCATGCCCGGCATGAACTCCGGCGTGAACGTCGGCGACCCGACGGTCGTCGCCGCGTTCCGCGCCGCGCTGCTGCACCAGGGCCTGATAGCGCTGCTGATCTTCTCTGCGCTCGGCCTGGCCTGGCTGGGCCTGCGAGCCTTCCTGCCGTCGGCAGCCCGCCAGGCCTCTGCCGCTCCGGCGGCCGAGCCCGCCTGGCGGCAGCTGCTGCGCATCGGATTCGGCCTGCTCTGGGTGCTTGACGGGATCCTGCAGGCCCAGCCCAAGATGGCGATCGGGCTGCCGTCCCAGGTGATCGAGCCGATCGCGGCCAGCTCGCCGCGCTGGGTGCAGCACGTTGTGAACTGGGCCGGGACCACCTGGTCGTACCATCCGCTGCAGGCCGGCGCCGCGGCGGTGTGGATCCAGGTCGGGATCGGCATCTGGCTGCTGGCAGCTTCCCGCGGCCCGCTTTCCCGGCTGGCCGGCCTGGCTAGCGTCGCCTGGGGCCTGGTCGTCTGGGTCTTCGGCGAGGCGTTCGGCGGCATCTTCGCGCCCGGCCTGACCTGGCTATTCGGCGCGCCCGGCGCAGTCCTGATCTATAGCGCGGCAGGCGCGCTGGTCGCGCTGCCGGAGCGGGCGTGGCAGTCCCGGCTGCCGGGCCGGCTGATCCTTCCGGTGCTGGGGGCCTTCCTGATAGGCATGGCGGTGCTGCAGGCCTGGCCGGGTCGCGGGTTCTGGCAAGGCCAGGCCCACGGCCGGCCCGGCACGCTGGCCGGCATGACCGCGGCCATGGCGCCCACCCCGCAGCCGCATGTCCTGTCGGCGTGGATCACCGCGTTCACCGGGTTCGACGAGGCACACGGGTTCGCGGTCAACCTGTTCAGCGTCGTGGCGCTAGCGGTCACCGGCGCGGCGTTCCTGACCGGACGGCCCAGGCTGATCCGCCCGGCCCTGGCCGGGTTCACCGCGCTGTGCCTGGCGGACTGGGTGCTGGTCGAGGACTTCGGCTTCTTCGGCGGGCTCGGCACCGACCCCAACAGCATGATCCCGTTCGTACTGCTGGCCGCCGCCGGCTATCTCGCTCTGGCCCGGGACCCGGCCGCGGCGGCCGAGCCGGCCGCCGCGGCGAGCTGGCGGGACAGGCTGCGGGCAGCGGCAGCCCCTGGAGCGCTGGCCTCGTCGGGCATCGGCTCGGTCGCCGCCGTCGCGGCGATCGGCCTGATCATCCTGGGTGCGGCACCGATGGCCGCCGCGCAGGCCAATCCCGTCGCCGACACGATCCTGGCGCAGGCCATCGACGGCTCCAGCGAGCCGCTGAACTATCCCGCGCCAGCTTTCAGCCTCACCGACCAGCACGGCAGGCCGGTCACGCTGGCCAGCCTGCGCGGGAAGGTGGTGCTGCTGACCTTCCTCGATCCGGTTTGCACGTCCGACTGCCCGCTGGAGGCACAGGAGTTCAAGCAAGCCGGCCAGCTTCTCGGGGCGGCCGGCCGGCGTGTCGAGCTGGTGGCCATCGTCGCCAACCCGGTCGACTACCAGCTCGGCTACACCCGGGCATTCGACCGGCAGGAGGGACTGACGGGGGTGCCGAACTGGCTGTACCTGACCGGCAGCCCGGGCCAGCTCCGCAAGGTCTGGGCCCGCTACGGCATCGCCGCGCAGATCGAGCCGGCCGGGGCGATGATCGCGCACAGCGAGATCGCATTCGCCATCGACGCCCGCGGCAGGGTGCGCCGGGAGCTGGACTTCAGCCCTGGTCCGGGCACCGCCGCGACCAAGTCCTCGTTCGCCGCCGAGCTCACCGACATAGCCCGGCAGCTCCTGGGGCAGTCGTGACCAGGCTCGCGGGCGGCTCAGCGATCGTCCCGGTCCTCGCAGCGTGCATGCTGGCGGCCGGCTGCGCAGGCACCGCGCACTCGCCCAGGGCCAGCACGCCGGCGGCGGCGCCCGCTGAGCCACTGGACACCTCGGTGTCGGCGGTCGCGGGCACCTGGGCGACCGTGGTCATGGGCGGCTCGGCGGCGCAGTACAACAACTTCTGGCAGGTGCTCATCCGCCCTGCCGGGGATGCCCGCTGGAGGCTGGTCACCCCGCCCGGCACCGCCGACAACGGCGGGGTTGTCCTCGCCCCCGGCGATGGCCGGTCCGCGGTTGCCGCTGTCCGGCCCAGCCAGTACCTGACCTACACACCGCTCGCCCGGACACGCGACGTCGGCACGGAATGGGCGGCCCTTAGCCCGCTGGACGCCCGCCTCGCCAGGACGCCCGGCTCGCTGGCCGTGCTTCCCGGGGGCAGCCGCTTGCTCGCGCTCACCAGCATCGGCACCGCCGAGCAGTCCGGCCGCAGCTCCGGCACCTGGACAACCCTGGCGACCGCGCGGGCCCTGGCCGCCACGCCAGCCGGGCAGCGCTGCGGACTGCGCGCCGTCTCCGCCGTGGCCTACGCCCCGTCCGGGGTGCCGCTGCTGGCCGGACAGTGCGCGCATAGCGGAACCGCCGGGATATTCGCCGACATCGGCGGCACGTGGCGAATGGCCGGGCCCGCCATGCCCGCCAGCCTCGCCGGCCAGGACATCGCGGTGCTGCGGCTTGCCGAGGCCGGGGGCCGGGTAAGCGCGCTCCTGCAAGCCGGCTCGGGCCACGCCCTCAGCCTCCTCGCCGCCTGGTCCGCTACCGGGACTAGCGCGTGGACGATCTCAGCCCAGCTCAGGCTTCGCAACGCCGCGCTGGCGTCGGCATCGTTCGGGCCGGCCGGGACAGTCGCCGTGAGCACAGCCAGCGGCAGCGGCGCCACGATCACGGACGGCGGCTCATGGCGCGCGCTGCCCGCCCTCCCGCGGGGCACCGCAGTCCTCGCGCCCCGTGCGGGCGGCCTGGTAGATGCCCTGGCCGCCCGGGGCAGCACGCTCACGGTCTGGGAGCTGCCAGCAGGCGGCACCGCCTGGGCACGGGCACAGGTGATCAGCGTGCCGATCCAGTACGGATCATCGGGCTGACCCCGGTGATCGCGGGACACCCGGTCCGTCATCCATGGCCAGGACGGTAGCCTGCAGGCAGGCGCAGGCGCCTGGCTAGCGCCCGGCCAGCCCGGAGGAACAGTATGTACGGGTACACGCAGAACAAGGACGCCTATATCAGGCGGCTACGCCGCATCGAGGGCCAGGTCCGCGGCCTGCAGCGGATGGTCGAGGACGACAAGTACTGCATCGACATCCTCACCCAGGTCGCCGCCGCCACCCGGGCGCTGCAGTCGGTCGCGATCGGGCTCCTCGAAGAGCACCTCGGTCACTGCGTCGCCGGCGCCGTGGCCGAGGGCGGCGACGCCGCCACCGCCAAGGTCAAGGAAGCCTCCGACGCCATCGCCCGGCTGGTCAGATCGTGACATCTGAGCCTTAGCAGCCCCTGACCTCGCCGCCAAGGGCCGCGCAGCGAGCCAGCCCGGCGTCTGCATGGCCGGGGGCGCGTCAGGCCTTCGGCGGCCGCGGGTCCGGCGCAAGGCGCCGGTAACGCCCGCGGTGATAGATCAGCGGGCCCTCTGCGCCATCGGGGGTCCCCGATCCACCGGAGGTTCCCGATCCACCGGAGGTTCCCGATCCATCTGAGGTCTCCGGGCCGCCAGAGGTCCCCGATCCACCGGACGGGCCAGCGGGGTAGGCGCCTCCGTCAGAGTCCGCCTCACGGCCGGCGCCGGGCTCGCTGATCCCGATGACCTCGCCGACGATGATGCTGTGGTCGCCGCCGTCGTGAACCGCGGTGGTCCGGCATTCCAGCGCCGCGAGCGCGCATTCCAGGATCGGCGCGCCGGTCAGCGGCCCGGCGCGGTGCGGCACCGCGTCAAGCTGGCCCTCCAGCGGCCGCCCGCGGGTGGCGAGCCACCGGGCCACCTTCTCCGAGTCCTCGCCCAGCACCGACACGGCCCAGGTCCCGGCCTCCAGGACGGCGTCGTGGAATCGTGCCACCTTCTCCGCGCAGAACAGCACCAGCACCGGCTCGAGCGACACCGAGGTGAACGCGCTGACGGTCATCGCATGGCCGACACCGGCGAGGCTGGTGGAGACCACGACGATCCCGGTCGGAAACTGGCCGGCCGCGCGCCGGAAGGCGGCGACATCGACTGCCATCAGCGCCCCGGATCCCGGTACCGGCGGAGGCGGCGGGCGGGCCAGCGCACGAAGCCGACGACGACTCCCACGGCCGCGCTGACAGCGCCGCCGAACAGGAACCAGGCGCCGGCGCTGCTGTTCGTGATCACGACGCTCCCCGAAGGGGTGCCCATCGCCAGCACGTACGCCGCAATGAACCAGCCCGCTGCCGGCATCAGCCCGCCGCCGGGGCTCAGCATTCCCCAGCTACCGAGCACGCAGGTGACCAGGATCAGCGCGCAGAAGATCAGCGCGGCCACCGGAACGGCGCCGGCCATGCGGCTGTACTGGAAGCTGCCGACCACTCCTTCGGCGATGCCGAGCAGGAACAGCATCAGGTAGGCGGCGACCGACGCCCCGGCGCTCCCTCCGTACCCGCCCGCGCGGCCGCCTCGCGCGTCCCGCGCGCCCGGCGGGCCCTGGCCGAACCCGGGCATGCCCGGACCGCCATCCCGGCCCGTCGGTGCGCTGCCCACACGCAGAAGGCTAGCCGGTGCCCGCGAACAGATCGCTCTCCCAGCCGCGGTCTCCGCGTCCCGGCCCGCGCGGCCCGGCCAGCAGCGTGTAGTGCTCCCGGCCGAGCACCCGGTGGCCGACGTTGTCGGACAGCGCGAAGAACGGGCTGTCCACCGCGATCTGTGTGGCGTGCGCGCGCATCGCCGCGATCTTCGCCTCCAGGTAGCCAGTTCCGTCGATCTCGGTTGTGACCTGCTCGTCCGGAACCCCGAACGGGAGATCGTCCACGGAACTCACCCGGTCGAATCCGGCCGCGGCGGCCGGATCCGCAATCGCGGCAGCCAGCACCGAGCGCGGGACCGCCGTCGCGTAGAACTTCGTGACCAGCCCGCCCGCCATCTCGAAGGCGCGCCAGGCCACCCGGTGGGCCTGGATGTGATCCGGGTGCCCGTAGAAGCCACGGTCGTCGTAGCTCACCATCACCTGCGGCCGCACCTCGCGGATGACCTCCAGCAGCAGGCGTGCCGCCTCGTCAACGTCGGCGGTCCAGAAGCTGCCCGGCCAGTCGTTGGAGGGAAGGCCCATCATCCCGGAGTCCCGCCACCTGCCCGGCCCGCCGAGGAAGCGATGGTCGGTGACGCCCAGCGCCGCGCAGGCCCGGTCAAGCTCCCCGATCCGGTACTCGCCCAGCCCGCCGTCGCGGTCGGAGGCCAGATGCGCCAGGTCAGCGGGGATGACCTCGCCCAGTTCCCCCAGCGTGCAGGTGACCAGCGTCACGCCCGCGCCCTCGGCCGCATACCTGGCCATGGTCGCGCCGGTCTCGATGGACTCGTCGTCGGGATGCGCATGCACCAGGAGCAGCCGCCTGCCCGGCAGGTCCCGCACCGCCCGCGTCATGCACAGCGAGCCTAGCCATCTGGCAGCGGCAGCCTGCCACCTGGCAGGCTCTACTGTCATGACCACGACCAGTTCGGTAACCGGCGCTGCCCAGGAGACGGACACGTTCCCGCGCCAGCAGGCCAGGACGCAGCGGTTCACGCTCGGCAACCCGCGGTCCTTCGCCGTCTCCCCGGACGGCAGCCGGGTCGCTTTCCTGCGCTCCCGCCACGGCACGGACCCGGTCACCTGCCTGTGGGTGCTCGACGTCGGCACCGGCCGGGAGCGGCTGGTCGCCGACCCCGCCGCGATCGGAGCGGGCAGCGCCGGCCCGGACGCGCTGGACCCGCAGGAACGGGCCCGACGGGAGCGGGCGCGGGAGCGGGCATCGGGCATCGTCGGCTTCGCGACCGACAGCGCGCTGCAGATCGCGGCCTTCGCGCTGGCCGGGCGGATCATCGTGGCCGACCTGACCGGTGAGGCGGGCGGCTCCGGGATCCGGGAGCTTACCGCGGCCCTGGCCCCGGCCGCCGATCCGCGGCCCGACCCAGCGGGGCGCCGGGTGGCCTACGTGGCCGGGGGCGCGCTGCGGGTCATCGACCTCGCCAGCGGCGAGGACCGGGCGGTCGCCGAGCCAGCGCAGGGCAGCGGCGTCACCTTCGGGCTCGCCGAGTTCGTCGCCGCCGAGGAGATGGGCCGGATGCGCGGCTACTGGTGGGCACCGGACGGCTCCGCCCTGCTCGCCGCGCGGGTGGACGACAGCCCGGTCCGGCGCTGGTACATCGCCGACCCGGCCAACCCGGACCGTCCGGCCCGGCAGGTCGGCTACCCGGCGGCCGGAACGCCCAACGCCGATGTCTCCCTCGTGCTCGTATCGCTCGATGGCGGGCAGGAGTCCCGCCTGACGGAGGTGACCTGGGACCGGGAGGCGTTCCCGTACCTCGTGACGGTCTGCTGGGACGAGCCGGCCACGGAGCCGCCGCTGATCGTGGTGCAGACCCGGGACCAGCGCCGGATGCGGCTGCTGGCGGCGGACACCGGCACCGGGGCTACCTCGCCGGTGCGCGAGGACTCCGACCCGCACTGGGTGGAGATCATCCCCGGGGTGCCGGCCCGCACCGGCGATGGGCGCATCGCCTGGACCGCCGACGTCGCGGGGACCCGGCGGCTGCTCGTCGCCAGCGCGGCCGAACTTGGCGGCGCTGCCGCCGAGCCCGTCACACCGGACGGCCTGCATGTCAGGGAGATCCTCGGCACCGACGGGCAGACCGTCCTGTTCACCGCCTCTGGCGAGGACCCGGCCGAGATCGGGCTCTGGGCTCACGGGCCGGCCGGGCTGTCCCGCATCCGGGCTGACGGCGTTCCTGACGGCGTGGCGACCGGCCAGCGCGCGGGCGGCACCACGGTGCTCGCGAGCCGCTCGCTGGACACCAGCGAGCTCAGCGTCGCGGTACTCCGCGCCGGTGGCCAGGCAGACGGCGCAGCCCAGGCAACGCCCGTGGCGCGCATCGCATCGCTCGCCGAGAGGCCGCACCTGCCCGCACCGCGCCCCGAGCTGTTCTGGGCGGGAGAGCGCAGGATCAGGACGGCGCTGCTGCTGCCGTCCGGCCACACGCCGGGCACCGCGCGGCTGCCCGTGCTGATGGCCCCGTACGGGGGCCCGCACGGGCAGCAGGTGCTAGCCGCGCAGGGCGTGTTCCTCGGCCCGCAGTGGCTCGCTGAGCAGGGATTTGGCGTCGTGGTGGCCGACGGCCGCGGCACGCCGGGACGCGGGACGGACTGGGAGCGCACGATGGCCGGGGACATGGCCACCCCGGCCCTGGAGGACCAGGTCGAGGCGCTGCACGCGGCGGCCTCCCGCTGCCCCGACCTCGACCTGAGCCGGGTCGGCATCCTCGGCTGGTCGTTCGGCGGCTACCTGTCGGCGCTCGCCGTGCTCCGCAGGCCCGATGTGTTCCACGCGGCCGTGGCCGGCGCCCCGGTCACCGACTGGCGGCTCTATGACACCCACTACACCGAGCGCTACCTCGGCCACCCCGATGAGAACCCGGAGACTTACGAGCGGAACTCGCTGCTCGCCGACGCGCCGGGGCTGCGCCGGCCATTGCTCATCATCCACGGGCTCGCCGACGACAACGTGGTCGTCGCCCACTCGCTGCGGCTGTCCTCGGCACTGCTGGCCGCGGGCCGGCCGCACGCGGTGCTGCCGCTGTCCGGGGTGACCCACATGGCCTCGCAGGAGCAGGTCGCCGAGAACCTACTGCTGCTCCAGGTGGATTTCCTGCGTCGCGCCCTGAACGGGGCCGCCGACGGGTGAGCCCGCGGGCGGCCCGGGCTGGGACGTCCCGGGCGGCGAGGCGATCGCCGGCCCGGCAGCGGCCACCGCCACCGCGCGGCCTGGCTTGTCCCGGGCAATCAGCCGCAGCGCCCCGACCGGGAACGCGGCGGCCGAGATCAGCGCGGCAGTCAGCAGGGCCGCGCTGGTGGCCGGGGAGATCCGCCCCGTGGTGAGGCCGATCTGCGCTGCCACGATCACGAAGCTGAGCGTGGTGGCCTGCAGCAGGCCCGCGGCGGCCGTCCGGGCCCGGCCGAGGTATCGCAGGTACAGGACCGACGGCAGTCCGCGGACCAGCAGCAGCGCTGCGACGAGGAAGGGGACGAGGGCAATGGCCCCCGGGTTCGCGAGCATGGCCCGCAGGTCGAACTGGACCCCGGTGGCGATGAAGAAGATGGGGATCAGGAACCCGAAGCCGATGCCCTGCATCTTGATCATGAACTGCGGGTGCGGCTCGGGGCCCTGCAGCTCGATGATCCGGACCAGCAGCCCGGCCGCGAACGCGCCGAGCACCGACGCGAACCCGAACTGGTAGGCAAGCAGGCCGAAGCCGAGCGCCAGCGTGAGCGCGGCGCGCACGCGAAGCTGGGCGCTCCGGTCCGCCAGCCGGTTGATCAGCCGGTTCAGGCCCGCGAGGCGGCGGACCTGGCCGAGCGCCAGCCCGATCAGCACCAGCAGGGCCAGCACGATGCCCAGCGATACCAGCCGGTCCGAGGGCGACGAGGCCGTCGCCGAGTACAGCAGCGATAGCAGCACGATCGGGCTGAGCTCGGCCAGCGCGCCCGCGGTCATGACGAGCTGGCCGAACCGGGTCGACTCCTCGTCAGCGTCCTTGAGCATGGGCAGCAGCAGGCCCGCGGACGTGGACATCAGCACCGTGGCGAGCAGCAGCGCCGGGATTGAGCCGGTACCGAGCCGGAACGCGTACCCGCATGCCACGGCCAGCAGCACGGAAACCCCGAATGCCGAGGCGGCGAGCCGGCCGAGCGGCCCGCGCAGCCGCGCCACGTCGATCTCCAGGCCGGCCAGGAACAGCAGCATGCCAAGGCCGAGGTCGCTGAGCACCTGGACGGGCGGGTCGATGCGCACCCAGCCGAGCACCGACGGGCCGGCCACGATGCCCGCGACGATCTCCAGTACCGCTCCCGGCACCCGCAGCCGCGGCGCGAGGCCGAGCAGCACCGGGACACCGACCGCAATCGCGCCGATGATGAAGACGCTGGTGAACGATAGGACTGGCATGCGACCGGCCCGAATCCCCCCGCCTTTCGAGGCCACCGTCAGCTACCGATGCTAGGCCGCGGCCGGACGGCGGCCGGCACGCCGGGCCGGCGGTGTGTAGCGAGAGTCACACGCCCGGAGGCCCGCCCGGCACTCCGGCGGTGATATTCAGTGGACTATGGTTCTCACGCTATCCACGTGAGGTCAGCGCGTTCAGGGCGGAGATGTCGGGCGTGACGACTACAAGCTCAGCGGCACCGGTCAGGACGAGGGCGCAGATCGAGGCCCCCACGCTGCGGAAGGACCCCTGGTGGCGGGAGCCGAACGTGACCGCCATCCTGCTGACCATCTGGGTGCTGTACGCGGTGGTCCGGGTGTTCATGGGTCACTGGTACTGGGTGGGCCGCTACCACTACCTGACGCCGTTCTACTCGCCGTGCATCAGCGGCGAGTGCGTGCCGGGCTCGTCCAGCCTCGGCCGGTGGCTGCCCGCGCTGCCGCCGATCATCCCGTACGCGCTGGTCTCGCTCCCGTTCATCCTCGGCTTCCGGCTGAGCTGCTACTACTACCGGCGGTCTTACTACCGGGCGTTCTGGCGCGCTCCGGCGGCCTGCGCGGTCCGCGAGCCGCATGCCCGCTACAGCGGGGAGACCAGGTTCCCGCTGATCCTGCAGAACCTGCACCGCTACTTCTGGATGATCGTCCTGGCGGTCTCGGTGCTGAACACCTACGACGTGGTGCAGGCGTTCCGGGGCCCGAACGGCAGCTTCGGCTTCGGCATCGGCAGCCTGATCATGCTGGGCAACGTGATCCTGCTGTGGGCCTACACGCTGGGCTGTCACTCGTGCCGGCACATCACCGGAGGCCGGCTGAAGCATTTCTCCAGGCATCCGGTCCGATACTGGATGTGGACCAAGGTGTCCTGGCTGAACGCGCGGCACATGCAGTTCGCGTGGATCACGCTCGGCACGCTGATGCTGACCGACCTGTACATCATGCTCGTGGCCAGCGGAGCGATCAGCGACCTGCGATTCGTCAACTGAGGGCGGGCGATAGACGATGACGGACACCGAGCCCGGCGGGATCGAGCGGCTCTCCTACGACGTCGTGGTGATCGGCGCGGGCGGCTCCGGGCTGCGCGCCGCGATCGAGGCCCGGCTGGCCGGCAAGAAGACCGCGATCATCTCCAAGTCACTGTTCGGCAAGGCGCACACGGTGATGGCCGAGGGCGGAGCCGCCGCGGCCATGGGCAACATGAACCCGCACGACAACTGGATGGTGCACTTCCGCGACACGATGCGCGGCGGCAAGTTCCTGAATAGCTGGCGGATGGCCGAACTGCACGCCAAGGAGGCGCCGGAGCGGGTCTGGGAGCTGGAGGCCTGGGGTGCCCTGTTCGACCGGACCAAGGACGGCAGGATCAGCCAGCGCAACTTCGGCGGGCACGAGTACCCGCGGCTGGCGCACGTCGGGGACCGGACCGGGCTGGAGATCATCCGCACGCTGCAGCAGAAGGTGGTGGCGCTGCAGCAGGAGGACGCCAGGGCGGGGCGCGACCCGGAAGGGATGATCAAGGTCTTCGCCGAGACCACGATCACCCGGCTGCTGCTGGACAGGCCGGCGGGCGGGGGCAGCGCCCGCATCGCCGGCGCCTTCGGCTACGTCAGGGACACCGGCCGGTTCGTCGTGTTCGAGGCGCCAGCGATCGTGCTGGCGACGGGCGGCATCGGCAAGACCTACAAGGTCACCTCCAACTCCTGGGAGTACACCGGGGACGGCCACGCGCTCGCCCTGCTGGCCGGCGCCACCCTGCTGAACATGGAGTTCGTCCAGCTCCACCCGACCGGGATGGTCTGGCCGCCGTCGGTCAAGGGCATCCTGGTCACCGAGTCGGTCCGCGGCGACGGCGGCGTGCTGCGCAACTCCGAGGGCCGCCGGTTCATGTTCGACTACGTGCCGGATGTGTTCCGCGCCCAGTACGCCGAGACCGAGGAGGAGGCCGACCGCTGGTACACCGACCCGGACCACAACCGCCGCCCGCCCGAGCTGCTGCCCCGCGACGAGGTGGCCAGGTCGATCAACGCCGAGGTCAAGGCTGGCCGAGGCTCGCCGCACGGCGGGGTGTTCCTCGACATCGCCTCCCGCCGCCCGGCCGAGTGGATCCTGCAGCGGCTGCCGTCGATGTACCACCAGTTCGCCGAGCTAGCCGACGTGGACATCACCAAGGAGCCGATGGAGGTCGGGCCCACCTGTCACTACGTGATGGGCGGGGTGGAGGTGGACCCGGACACCGGGGCTGCCTGTGTGCCCGGCCTGTTCGCGGCCGGCGAGGTTTCCGGCGGCATGCACGGCTCGAACCGGCTGGGCGGGAACTCGCTGTCGGACCTGCTGGTGTTCGGCCGCCGGGCCGGGATGGGCGCGGTCACCTACCTCGACGCCCTCGACGGCCGTCCCGGCATCGCCGAGCCGGATGTCGCGGCGGCGGCCGATGAGGCGCTCGCCCCGCTGCAGCGCACCGGCGGCGAGAACCCTTACGAGGTCCACTCGGCGCTGCAGCAGACGATGACCGACCAGGTCGGGCTGATCCGCACCGAGCATGAGATGCGCAGCGCGATCACCGAGCTGGAGAAGCTGCGGGCGCGCGCCGCGAACGTCAGCGTGACCGGCGGCCGGGCCTACAACCCCGGCTGGCACCTGGCCCTGGACCTGCGGAACATGCTGCTGGTCGCGGAATGCGTGGCACGGGCAGCGCTGGAGCGCCAGGAGTCGCGCGGCGGGCACACCAGGGAGGACTTCCCTGAGATGTCGGCGGAGTGGCGGAAGGTCAACCTGGTCTGCTCGCTGCCCGCCGAGGACGGCGAGGTCTCGCTGGCCCGCAAGCCCATGCAGCCGATGCGCGAGGACCTGCTGGCCCTGTTCCCGCGCGAGGAGCTGAAGAAGTACCTGACCGACGAGGAACTGCCCCCGCCGGAAGGCGAGCCGGACGCGGCGAGCGCGGGCTCTCCCGCAGCCAGCCCTCCGCAGGCCGCCAGCCCTTCCGCCACCGCGCCAGAGGAGAACCACTGATGAGCTACCAGGCAACGCTGCGGGTCTGGCGCGGCGACCAGGGCAGCGGCGCGCTGGCCGACTACCAGGTCGAGGTCAACGACGGCGAGGTCGTCCTGGACGTGCTGCACCGGCTGCAGGCGACCCAGGCCACCGACCTGGCGATCCGCTGGAACTGCAAGGCCGGCAAGTGCGGCTCGTGCTCGATGGAGATCAACGGCCGGCCCCGGCTTGCCTGCATGACCCGCATGTCGATCTTCGACCCGGCCGACACGCTCACGGTCACGCCGCTGCGCACGTTCCCGGTGATCCGCGACCTGGTGACCGACGTCGGGTTCAACTTCGAGAAGGCCCGGCAGATCCCCTCGTTCACCCCGGACCCGGCGATCAGGCCCGGCGAGTTCCGCATGCAGCAGGACGATGTCGGCCGCTCGCAGGAGTTCCGCAAGTGCATTGAGTGCTTCCTGTGCCAGAACGTCTGCCACGTCATCCGCGACCACCCGGAGAACGAGCGCCCGTACGCCGGCCCGAGATTCTTCATTCGGCTGGCCGAGCTTGAGATGCACCCGGCCGACACCGCCGACCGCCGCAAGATCGCGCAGGAGGAGGCCGGCCTGGGCCTGTGCAACATCACCAAGTGCTGCACCGAGGTCTGCCCCGAGCACATCAAGATCACTGACAACGCGATCATCCCCGTGAAGGAGCGCGTGGTCGGCCGCAAGTACGACCCCCTGGTCTGGCTCGGCACGAAGATCGCCCGGCGCCGCGAGCCCGCCGACACGCCACCGATCCCCGGCTAGCCTCCATTACCCCGGATACAGAACGGATTCCCCGGCGCGCTGCCCGGCCGCCGGCCAGCGCCCGCCGCGGACCGTGTGGCGCCCCCGCCCGCCGCCCCTCCGATGAGGCCGCCCGCCGCGGACCGTGTGGCGCCCCCGCCCGCCGCCCCTCCGATGAGGCCGCCCGCGGCTTGGCTACGATGACGCCGTGATGCCCATGATCCGGACTGCCGCCAGAGTGCTCACCGGCTCGACCTACGCGATCCTCGGCCTGGACGCTGCCCGCCAGCCGGGCAGCCGGGTGGAGCAGGCCGGCGAGGTTCTCGGCTGGATACGGACGGTCGTGCCGCTTCCGGACGACGACGAGATGCTCGTGCGCGCCAACGGCATGGTCATGGTGGCGGCCGGCACTGCCCTGGCGGCGGGGGTGGCACCGCGGCTCTCGGCGCTGGTACTGGCCGGCTCGCTCGTCCCGACGACCGTGGCAGGGCATGCGTTCTGGAAAATCGAGGATCCCGCCGCCCGCAAGGCCCAGCGTGTCCAGTTCCACAAGAACATGGCGATGATCGGGGGCCTGCTGTTCGCCGTTCTCGACAAGCCGCCGCGCGCCTGCGCATGCACCTGAGCGGGCTGGCGCGGGGATGAGGGTCGTCGCCGCCCTGGGCGGTAACGCGCTGCTGCAGCGCGGCGAGAGGCCCGATGCCGGCATCCAGGAGGCGCACGTCGGGCAGGCCGTCGCCGCGCTGGCACCGCTGGCCCGCGAGCACGAGCTGATCATCACGCACGGCAACGGGCCCCAGGTCGGCCTGCTGGCCATGGAAAGCGCCGCCGACCCGGCCCTGTCCCGGCCCTACCCGCTGGACGTGCTCGGCGCGCAGACCCAGGGGATGATCGGTTACTGGCTGGCCCGGCACCTGCGCGCCGCGGTGCCCGGCCGCGAGGCCGGGTGCCTGATCTGCCAGGTCCGGGTCGACCCCGACGACCCGGCGTTCGCCTCGCCGTCGAAGTTCGTCGGACCGGTGTATGGCGAGGACGACGCCCGGCGGATCGCGGCCGACCGCGGCTGGGAGATGCGCCGGGACGGTGGCGCCTGGCGCCGGGTGGTGCCCTCGCCGGAGCCGCTGGAGATCGTCGAGCTGCAGCTGATCAGGATGCTGCTCGCAGGCGGAGCCGTGGTGATCTGCGCGGGCGGCGGCGGCATCCCGGTCGCCCCGGGCGAATCCGGGCGGATCCGCGGGGTTGAGGCCGTCGTGGACAAGGACCTGACCGCAGCGCTGCTCGCCCGGCAGGTTGAAGCCGGCGCGCTGCTGCTGCTCACCGATGTGCCGGCGGTGCTGGCAGGTTTCGGCACGCCTGCCGAGACGCCCATCCGCAGGGCCAGCCCGGGTCGCCTGCGGGCGCTGGGCCTGCCCGCAGGGTCCATGGGCCCCAAGGTTGAGGCGGCCTGCCGGTTCGCCGAGACCACCGGCGGCCTCGCCGCGATCGGGAGGCTGGACCAGGCCGGGCCCCTGCTGCGCGGCGAGACCGGCACCGTGATCACTGTTGATCCCCCACGATGATCAGCGCTGCCCTGTTCCCCGGGGACTGTCGCACCGGTACCGTAGCGTCTCTGACGGAGCTGCCGGCGTCTCGTCCGGTGGTCTCCATGGCGTGTGGCCAGCCCGGCCGACAAGGCCCTTGTGTCGGGGAGGGGTGAGATGACGGCGTTTCAGGCGAGCCTCGATCTGGGCCTGGCTGATCAGACGCCTGCCCCGGACACCGGCGCGGTCCTCCCTGACCTTGTGCCGATGGCTGTACCAGGCGAGCCGAGGGGAGTGGTCTACACCAGGCAGTGGGTCGTGGAGCTGATCCTGGACCTTGCCGGGTACCGTCCCGAGCACGACCTCGCCCGGCGCTTCGCGGTCGAGCCCTCAGCCGGCGAGGGCGCGTTCCTGGTGCCGATGATCAAGCGGCTGGTCACGTCGCTGGTGCGCCATGGCCGGGAGCCTGCGGAGGCGAGAGAGTCTATCCGCGCCTATGAACTGGATGGCGCGGCAGCCGCTCGCGCTGTCGGGCTCGTGACCGCCGAACTGGTCTCCCACGGCGTCGGCATGCCCGAGGCCAAGGGGCTCGCGGAAGGCTGGGTCGTAACCGGCGACTACCTCCTGGTCTCGCCCGACGACCGGCCAGCTGATCTGGTGGTCGGCAATCCGCCGTACATCCGCTACGACGACCTGCCCGCCGCGGCCCTGGCGACGTACCGGCGGCTGTATCCGACGATGGTCGGCCGGTCCGACATCTACGTCGGGTTCCTGGAGGCCGGTCTGCGCCAGCTCACCGAATCCGGTGTCCTGGCGTTCATCTGCGCGGACCGGTGGATGCGCTCCGCGTACGGTGCCGAGTTGCGCCGCATGATCTCCAAGGCGTTCGCTGTTGAGGCAGTCATCGAGATGCATGACGCGCCAGCGTTCGAAGACGACGTCGCGGCTTATCCGGCAGTCGTCGTGCTCCGCCGGGCGCCGCAGCGGACGGTGCTGATCGCAAGCGCCGGCCCGGATGCCAGACCGCTGGCAGGTGGCGCCAGCCTCGCTGATGCGCTCAGCGCTCTCGCCACCACTGGCAATCCGGCGGTGCCGGGGTTCACCGCTGCCATCGTAGACCGCTGGTTCCCGGGCTCTGGGGCCTGGCCGTCCCTGGAGCCAGCCAAGCTCGCGGTCCTCCGGCGGCTGGAGGCACGGTTCGCGCCACTGGAGGACAAGCTAACCGGTACGAAGATCGGCATCGGCGTCGCAACCGGCGCCGACCGCATATTCATCACCACAGATCCAGACCTGGTCGAGGCCGACCGCCTGGTGCCCCTCGCCATGACCGCGGACACGCGCAGCGGGCACCTGGAGTGGTCCGGGCATTACCTGATCGACCCGTGGGCGCGCAACGGTGGCCTGGTTGACCTGGCCGCCTACCCGCGGCTGCGGGACTACCTGCAACGCTGGAAGAGCGACCTCCAGCGCCGTCACGTAGCCCGGCGTCTCCCCCGCGACTGGTACCGCACCATCGACCCGGTGCGCCACAGCCTCACGAGCCGACCCAAGCTTTACTTCCCGGACATGAAGCTCGCCAGCAATCCGGTCCTTGACCCTGGCGGCACCTATCCGCACCACAACCTGTACTACCTGACCTCCGACTCATGGGACCTGGAGGTTCTCGGCGGCCTCCTGCTCTCACGCGTTGCCCAGCTGTTCATCGAGGCCTACTGCGTCCGGATGCGCGGCGGCACGCTGCGGTTCCAGGCACAGTACCTGCGCCGCATCAGGGTCCCTGACCCCATGGCGATACCGGACGGTGTCCGTTGCCAGCTCCGGGACGCGTTCCGTTCGCGTGACACCGATGCCGCGACGGCGGCAGCGATCAGCGCGTACGCCGCCCCGGACATCGCTACAGTCGTCGCGTGCTAGCAGACCTCGACGGCCGCTTCCATCGCGCCGTGCAGGCCTTCTGGGATGTGCGGGCGCAACAGCAGCAACGCCAGATCGACGGCGGGAGCATCGATGCTGGAACGCGTGGTGCTGTCACCGGTGGCGCACAGATGGGCGCTCTCGGGGAACTGCTGACCGACGTGCTCCTCGACGCCGGACTCTCCCGATCCGACATCCGCGCACGGACGGCGCTCGAGCTGCCTGGCTACTACCGGCCGGAGAAGAGGTGGGACCTGCTGGTAGTCGCCGACAGCCAGCTCCTGCTAGCGGTGGAGTTCAAGTCACAGGTCGGGCCGAGCTTCGGCAACAACTTCAACAACCGGACCGAGGAAGCGATCGGGAGCGCCGAGGACATCTGGACCGCCTACAGGGAAGGCCGCTTCGGCCACCATCCACCGCCGTTCCTCGGCTATCTGTTCCTTCTGGAGGACTGCCCGCGCGTCCATGCGCCGGTCTCGAATGTGGAGCCGTATTTCGACGTCGATCCCGTTTTCAAGGGCGCGTCGTACGCGAAGCGCTATCAGGTTCTCTGCGAACGCCTCGTCCTGGAACGCAAATACGATGCTGCGTGCCTGACGCTTGCCACCAAGTCGGACCCCACCATGGTTAGCTTCCCCGGAGACGCACTCAGCTTCCGACAGTTTGCGGCACGTGCTGAGGCTCATGCCCGGGCTTTCGTCAGCATGAGATCGTGACCTGCGCACTCCGGCCTCTCAGAGTGCGCCAGAGTCGCCTGCTCCCCGGTTGGAGTGATCAAGAAGAGCAGGATGAATACCGGCTGCCCAGCGCCTAGGGTCAGGCCGCCGGGGCGACCATCACGTCGCCTTTGATCAGAACCGGTGCGACCCGAGCGGCGGGTCTCAAGCCAGCCGTCCCGTTTGAGTGCCGCCGGTATTCGCGAGGCCTTTGCCATGCCCCGACCGTAGAGCACGGCACCGTCAGTCCTGAGGTGCCCGGCCGCGCCCAGGAGCCCTTCGGGTTTTTCGGTGCCATGTAGAAGGCGAGCATTCGCGCAATCCTAAAATGACGGAAAAGCGCTAGCCAGGAGCGCGGCTACGATAGGGGCCGTGTCCAGGCACGAGGGTGATACGGGCAGTGCCGATGGCTCCTGGCATGACGGGCGGTGGTCCCGGGCCAGGGCGAAAATCTCGGATGCTACCGATGAGAGGTACGGGGCGGACAAGCCGGACGTGATCGAGGACTTCCTGCGTGAGCGTGTTCTCGACGGTGCATGTGAGAAGCCGCCACGGCGAGTGCTCGTGCGGCTCAGGCAAGAGCTACCGGGGCTGTCACGGTGGCCGGGCCTGGGATCGATCCCCTGGGCACGGCGCGGGATACTGACTGCATCCTCCTGGCACTGGCCCGGCTCGCCGGATCCCGTCGGGCTGGTCCGTTGTGTCAGGTGAGGATGAGCCAGGTCTGGCCGTCGATGAGTTCACGTGCGGCGTCCAGGTGGCGGCCTGGGTAGCTGTCTCGGCGATCACGTGCAGCAGGACCTGCCGCAGGTTGTCCAGGTGGAAGCTGGGCGGGAAGAAGTCCGGCCACCAGGCGGGCGGGGCTTCCAGCGAGGTGGCGGAGATGATCTTGTCGGCCAGCCCCGTCTCACGCTGGTATAGGTCCAGGACTGCCGCGGCTGACACCTCGGGCCGCACCTGCCAGCCGTCATCGCCGAACTCGTCCGGCTCGACCTGCTCGCCTGTCATGACCTGGCGGAACCAGAACCGCTCGACGTTCAGGGCCAGGTGCTGGAGCAGCCCGGCGCAGGTCCAGCCGGTCGGCAGCACGGGGCGGCGCATGGCCTCCTCGGGCAAGCTCTCCAGGATGCCCAGCACGAGCAGATCGGGCGGGTGCGGGGGGACGCCGCGGGGCCTGCTCTGCCAGCACGGCGTCGGGCCTGAAGACAGCACGGCATGACATGTTCTGGGGCGGGGTTCCGCTGGCTGGTCAGGGTGTGGTGCCGTAGGCGCGCAGGATGGTCTCGGTGACCGAGTCGCCTGCGGTGTCGGTGGCGTTAACTCGCAGGGTTACGTCGGCCCGGGCCGGGGCGGTGAAACACAGGCGGAACCGCCCGCGGCCTTGCGGGGTGACCGTGGCGGCCTGGAACGTGTGGCCGTCGTTGAAGGACACCTCCGCGCGGGCGCTGGTGATCTGGGTGGCGGGGGCCAGCTGGAGGTGGCCGACGGTGAGGCTGATGGTTTGCGGGCCGGGCGGGGTGGTGCCGTTCAGCGCGAGGCCCGTCACCTGGTAGCCGAGTGTCAGCATCGGCTGCACCGCGCAATGGCGCTGATACCCGGTCCTGGTGAGGCCGCAGGCCCAGGAACTCGGGAGCGTGGCGGCGGGCTGGGGCGCGGAGCGCCAGGTCCAGGTCGTCGTGCTCTGGGGGGACAGCGGGAACAGCGGGCCCTGCCTGCTCGCGGTAAGGGTGAAGGTGATTACTGACCGCTTCGCGCTGAGCCGCACCGAGGGTATCCCGTGGATGGGGCTCCCGTGCGCGATCAGGGTCCCGTTCTGGCGGATCGCGTAACTGCCGCTGATCGCGGCGCCGTTGCCCGCGGAGAAGCCGGTGCCAAGATGGCCGGGGTAGTTGTCGCTGAACGGCGTGCTGTGCAGGGTGAGCGTGTTCCCGGCGCGGGAGGCCGCGGGGAAGGCGGGGAACTCGGCGGCGAGTCTGCCGTGCAGCGGTTGCACATCGGGTTGCGGGTGCAGCGGGTAGGCGTTCCACGTCTCGGTCACCTGCTGGCCGGGGCGGGGATTCCAGACCCGGTCGGTTTGCCCGCCGGTCAGTGAGGTCCGGGACGGTGCGTAGGTGGTCTGCCAGATCAGGTTGGGCCCGGCCGACAGGTACTGGGTCTGGGTGCCGGGGAAGCGGAACGGGAAGTACTGGCAGGAGAAGTCGAACGCCCCGTCGGCCAGGACCAGCCCGCCGATCGTGCACCACGACCCGGTGCTGGGCACGTCCTGGTAGTAGTTCTCGCGGACCGTGGCCAGGCTCCCCGGGCTGACCTGGAAGTGCTGGGCCGGGATGATCCCGGGCGGCCCGGGATAGGCCAGGTTGTAGGCGTACGGGGTGCCGGGGACGCTAGGGGCCGAGGTGAGCTGGGCCGCGGTCTGGGTCTGCAGGAACCCGACCGAGGGCTTGCTGGTGGTCGGGTTGACCCAGAGCGTTATGCCGGAGCCGGACCAGCTCGAGATGAACAGGGCGCCGTTGCCGGCCCCGCGGAACACGGTGAGGCTCACCTGCTGCGGCGCCGCGGGCCGCGGCGTGGCAAAGGCGATCTTGCTGGTTGCTGACCGCTCGGCCAGGTGCACGGTGGTGCTGCCCTGGACGGTGAACTGGGGGAGTACCACGAGCCGCTCGGAGCGGCCGCCGTTGCCGGTGAAGACGCCGGCGGCCCAGTAATGACCGCCCGGCACGCGGAACTTCACCATCCCGTGGTGGAAGGTGCCGGTCTCCCCGCCGGCGCGGCCCAGCCGCGCCGGGTCGTCTTCGTTGTGCAGAATGACGACGTCCCCGTTGTCCGGGCGGCCCTGCAGGTTCGTCGCGGTGATCGTCAGCGTGTCTGTCCCGGGCGCGGGCCGGGCGATCGCGGCGGCCGTGGGCGCGCCCGCCAGCGCGATGCGCGTGCCGCCGCCGAACAGGCCGTCCCGGCCGTAGCTGGCCCGGGCGTGATCGCTGGTGTACTGGCGTGCCAGCGCGGCGCCGAACGTCTTTGCCCCGCAGACGGTCAGGTAGCCGTCCTCGTAGCCGGGGCCGGACCGGGTGAGGGTGACCCCCGGCAGCCGCGGCCGCCGTCCGGCGAACGTGACGTGCAACGGCAGCCGGCCGGCCGATTCCGCGCGAACCAGCGCGCCCGGGTCAAACAGGCCCGGGTCGAGGCTGCGGCCAAGGTAGGGCAGCGCGTCGCCGGGGATGACGAGCACGTGTCCGCCCCACCTCAGGGTCAGCAGGCTGGAGGGCCCGCTGCCGCGCGCCGCAATCGCCACGCCGCCCGCCGGGCCCCGGACGGACTGGAGCAGGCCACCGTTGATCAGCCAGGCCGGCGGCGTGCCGGGCACACCTGCCGCAGCCTCGGCAGCACGGGCCAGGGGGGCCGCCGCGTGCGACGCCGGGCGAGCGGCGGCCGGGACGGCGCCCGCGCCGGCAAGAACGATGCCGGCGGCGGCCGCGGCGAGGGTGCGGCGGGCCCGGCAGGGCAGAAGCTGGCTCATGGGATCTCCCCAGGGGCTGTCAGGGTGACGGTGCCTGGCGGTGGCGACGGCGCCGGCCGCCAGCGCAGCAGCGGCCGCAGTCTCACCAATGGTCTTACTTTCTAGATATATCGTTTAACTATACATTACCCGGATATGACCGCGCTCATGATCGAGGATGAGTGACCTGCCCTGCGCGGGCGCCGGGGACAGGGGTCAGGTCGGTCCGGCCTGCTCCTGGCCTGATGGCGGCAGCGGCCGGGAGCGACCCGGTGTCACAGCACGAATCATGGCTCCGCAAGCCGCCAGCAAGGGCGGGAGGAAAAGCAATGCCAGATTGCCCGCTGTCGGGTGCCCGATCACGTCGCTGTCGGAACTGCCGACGGGAAACGCTATCTGCAGCACGTAGGGGTAGAACATGACCGCGAGGAGCAGCAGGAAATACCGGTTCATCCTCCAGGCCACCGCCAGGCCCGCCGCCGCTGCCGCGAGCAAAATGCCAGTCACAAGGTAAACCCGCGCGGCGGGCGCGCTCGGCGTCAGATGCCACCGGAAGAATGTGGCGTCATACCTGAGCGTGGAGGCCTGAACGGCGGCGGCCGCAAGCAGCAGAACCACCCCGTGGCGCCAGGTCATGAGCTGGCGCCCGCGGCGGGGGCCGGGCGAGGCGATCAGGGCAGCCGCCACCAGCAGGTAAACGCTGGCGGAGAGCACCTGCAGCAGAGGCGGAACATAGTACAGGCCCGCAACCCAGCACCCGGCTGCTGCGGCGATCGCTGCCAGCGCCGTCCGCCGCAGGCCCAGCAGCACCAGGGCCGCGATGATCACCTGGCAGCCGACGGCGATGTCGAAACCCTGGAGGCCGAGCAGATGCAGGCCATCGAGGTGGAGCGGAACGGCGAGGTGGTGCGCGAGAAGCGGAGGAGGTGACGACGGGCGGTAGGGCAGCGCCGCTTCCAGCATGGTGGCCAGCAGCAGGAACAGCGGCGCGGCCAGGCTGAACACGGCAAGCGCATCAGCCCACGGCCGGCCATCTGGCCCGGCCCAGATCCGCCGAAGACGCATCCGGACCGCGCTCCTGATCAGGTCCGCGGACTCCGCAAGTCCCGGTCGGCGCTGGCCCCGCCGCGCGCCCGCCATCAGCACGGCGAGCATCTCATCCTCCTGGTCGCGCCGGAACGCCGCCGGATACCAGGCCAGCAGCCGCCGGTATCTCTGCTCCAGGCATGCCGACTTGGTCATATCGTCCCTCCGGCCAGATTCAGCCGCGCTAGCGCGGCCCTGGCGTTGGCCCGCAGCCGCGCCGCCTCGGCAGCCAGCAGGTCCGAGCCGTCCGGCGTGAGCCGGTAGTACCGGCGCAACCGGCTGTCCACGATCTCTTCCCGGTCCACGCAGACCAGGCCCTCCGTGCGGAGCCGGTCCAGCGCCGTGTACAGGGTCCCGGCTTGCAGCCGCACCCGGCCGCCCGAGAGCTCCTGTACGTCGGTGATGATCCCGTAGCCGTGCTGGCTGCCCGCTGCCAGCGCAGTAAGGATCAGGAAGGTCGCTTCCTGCATAGCCCGCTTGCTCATGTAAAGCTTTATATATCGTTGAACTATCAGTGTCAAGGACGGCCAACCCGCCAGCAGCGGCCAACGTCCTATTGTGGTGACGGGCTGCCACCCGGCGGCGTCACCTGCCCACCGGACCACGTGATCCCATCGCAGCGCCCGGGCCTCTTCGGTCCGGATGCCCACGAGCAGGCTCAGCGCCACGTAGGCGTGCATTCGCGTACCCTCCCCGGCGGCCAACAGCGCCCTGGCCTGGTCCAGGGCGAAGCTCTTGGACGGCCTGCCCGCACGGCCTCTCGGCGGCTTCACCAGGGCGGCGACGTTGCGCGCCACCAGATCGTTGGCTTGAGCATGCTGAATCGCGCGGTCCAGGGAATTGCGGGTGATCTGTAGCGACCGGGTGGAATAGCGTGACGTTAGCTGTCCGAGCGCCTTTCGGACATCGCCAGCCGTCAGGTCACGCAGCGGCTTGGCTCCGACAGTCTCGAGCACCGGACCGAGCAACCCTGCGTAGAGAGTCGTCGTGCGCTCGGAGCGGCCGTCCAGGCCTTCCCGCAGCCAGTCATCGACCGCTCGGCGGACGGTATACCCGGCCGAGGACCTGACTCCGGCATCCAGCTCAGCGTGCAGCGCCTTGAGCTTGTCCCGGACTTCCTATTTGGTCCGCCCAAGGACCGTACGGCGCAGCGCTTGCCGTCAGCGGTGTAGCCGATAGAGACCGCCCCGACATAGCGATTCCGCGAAGCCACGAAGTAGATCGAGTCCTCGCCGAAGCCGCGGCGGCGAGATGTGGCCTCCGCCATACCGGAAGTCCACCAACTTGGCTATCTGCTTGGCTATCTAGCAATCACTTCAAGATCGTAATATGCCACTGACGTGCGCCCCGAGCGCGACTCGAACGCGCGACCTACTGCTTAGGAGGCAGTTGCTCTATCCGCTGAGCTATCGGGGCCTGGCTGGCCGGCCCGCCGTCCGGAACGCGCCCGTCCGGGCACGCCCCCACCCGGGCGGGTCGGCCATCGTGCACTCCCCAGCGTACCGGGGCGGCGCGGCGGCGCGGGGGCCCGCACGTAGGGTGGGACCAGGCCGGCCGGGCCAGGGGCTCAGCCGGGGTTAAGGAGCGCCGCGATGCAGGTCCAGGATGTGATGACGCAGGCCACCGTGACCGAGTCGCGCACGGACAGCCTGCGGTCCGCCGCCGAGCTCATGTGGCGCCAGCAGACCGGCTCGCTGCTGGTCACCGACGATGGCCGGCTGGTCGGCATCATCACCGAACGGGACCTGCTCCGGACGGTTGCGCTGGGCGCGGACCCGGACCGCACGTCGGTCGATGAGGCCATGACCGCCGAGGTCTTCACCGTCCCGCCGGACCTGCCGCTGCAGGAGGCCGCCAGGGAGATGGCGGCCCGGTGGATCCGCCACCTTCCGGTCGTCAAGGACGGCGAGCTGCTCGGCGTGGTCAGCATGCGTGACGTGGCCGGGGTCTTCTCCGCGCTGAGCGGCGCGACCGTGGACGTTGAGCACGAGTTCGACCAGCTCGTCCGGGAGCGGCGGCTCGCCCGGATCGAGCACGGCGACCTCGACTGACTGCCGCCATCCAGCTGGATCAGGCGGCCCGGCCCAGGGTTACGGCAGCCTGAGGGGAAGATCTATTTCATCCAGAACGCGATCACACCCGCACTCGCGCTCGGCAGGCAGGCCCTCTATCACCCGGATCAGCAGATCCCGCAGCCGCGCGAGGTTGCCCGCGAAGACCCGCAGCACCTCGGCGTGCGTCACGCCCTCGCCCTCGGCGACGCCCGCATCGGTATCGGTCACCAGCGCGATCGTCGTGTAGCACAGGGCCAGTTCCCGGGCCAGCGCCGCCTCGGGCAGCCCGGTCATCCCGACCAGCGTCCACCCCTGGGCGGCATACCAGCGCGACTCGGCCCGCGAGGAGAAACGCGGCCCCTCGATCACCACCAGCGTGGCCGGCGCCACCGGCTCCCAGCCGGCCGCCTTCGCGGCCGCGATCGCGCACGCGCGCCCGGCCGGGCAGTAGGGGTCGGCGAACGGGACGTGCACCGCGCCGCCGGCGTCGTAGTACGTCTGGGCCCGCCCGCGGGTCCGGTCCACCACCTGGTCCGGGATCGCCAGCGTGCCCGGCCCGTGAGCCGGGACGAGCGAGCCGACCGCGCTCGGCGCCAGGACCTGGCGCACCCCCAGCGAGCGCAGCGCCCACAGGTTCGCCCGGTAGGGGATCTGGTGCGGCGGGAAGCGGTGGTCGCGGCCGTGCCGGGGCAGGAACGCGACCCGGCGGCCACCCACCTCACCGACCACGATCGGGTCGCTGGGCGGGCCGTAGGGCGTCTCGATCCGCACCTCATCGGCCGTGTCGAGGAACTCATACAGCCCGGAGCCGCCGATGACCCCGATCTCGGCGCGAGGACCGGCCGCTCCGTCGCCGGACGCGCCCGCGGGGCCCGCGGCCCCCGGGGATCGCCCTGCTGGCACGGCAGGTCAGGCGACCTTCGACGCGGACGAGCCCGAGGAGCCTGAGCCGGAGGACCCCGAGCCGGAGGACGACGAGGAACCGGACGAGCCGGACGAGCCGCCAGCGGCAGCGCCGGCCTTCTCGCCGGACCCTCCGGTCCCTCCGGAACCGCCCGAACTGCCGTCCTTGCCGTTGGCCGACGCCTCGGACTTGGCAGAGCCGTTCGCGGACGGCGCTTCCGCGCTAGCCCTGCTGTCCGTGCGGTAGAACCCCGATCCCTTGAAGACGATGCCTACCGGCGAGAACACCTTCCTGAGCCGCCCGCCGCACGTCGAGCACACGGTCAGCGGCTCATCGGTGAACTTCTGCACCACCTCAAGCCGCTCTGCACAGTCGGTGCAGGCGTACTGATATGTCGGCACGGATCCTCCTCTTGCGGCCTAGCACTCGCCGCATGTGACTGCTAAATCGTAGCAACGGCTAGCGCAGCCGCGTGATTCCTTCGCCGGGCCGGGCCACGGCGCTGATGCGCTGGTCATGCGGCCCGGCCGGGACCTCATCCAGTAGCTCGTCATCGTAGAGCGCCGCCACCACCGGTACTGCCGCACCGACCCGGGCCAGCGCCCGGTCATAGCAGCCGCCGCCGCGGCCGAGCCGGTTCCCGCGCCGGTCGGCTGCCAGGGCCGGGACGATCACCAGGTCGGCGCTGGCCACGGCGGCGATGCCGCGCTGGGGCGCGGTGGGCTCGAGCAGCCCGCGGGACGCCGGCGCCACCGAGTCCGGGCCGTCATAGGACGCCCAGTCGAGGTCGCCGTCGGCGAGCAGTACCGGCAGCAGCACGTAGCTGCCCCGCTTCCACAGGGCGTAGACCAGGCTCCTGGTGCCTGGCTCGGTGCCGACCGACAGGTAGCAGGCCACGGTTCCGGCCATCTCGGCCTCGGGCATGCCGAGCACGGCGTCGCGCAGCGCCGGGCCTGCGGCCGCGCGCTCAGCCTCGGGCATCGCCGCCCGGGCCGCAAGGATCTGCCGCCGCAGGTCCGCCTTGGCCCGGCACACCTGGCGCGCAACGGCGTTCTCGTCCACGAGCCCCTCCCGCGCTTGCCCGAACTCTCAGGTCCGGCCCCTCAGGCGCCAACTGACCGAGGCGCCGACCTGACCCAGGCGCCGGCCCCTCTGGCCCGACTCCCCTCAGGCGCCGGCCCCTCAGGCGCCGGCCCGGCCCAGGCCCGACTCTCCCCCGGCGCCAGCCGCTCACGCCGCGCTACCAGGCCGGGCTTATACAAGGCCATTGCCCCGGCTAGGGTCTAAGCATGGCTGATTCCGCCGCCGAGACCAACGCGGCCGCCGTCACCAAGGCGGTCGTGCCGGCTGCCGGGCTGGGAACTCGCTTCATGCCCGCGGCCAAGGCCATCCCGAAGGAACTGCTGCCCGTCGTCGACACGCCGGTGATCCAGCACGTGATCGAGGAGGCCGTCCGCGCCGGGCTGCGCGACGTGCTGATGGTCACCAGGCGCGGCAAGTCCGCCATCGAGGATCACTTCGACCGCAACCCCGAGCTTGAGGAGGCGCTGGCGGCCAAGGGTGACGACGCGACGCTGGCCCAGGTCCGTGCCTCCAACCAGCTCGCGGACCTGCACTTCGTGCGGCAGAGCGCGCCCCGCGGCCTCGGCCACGCCGTGCTGTGCGCGGCGGAGCACGTCGGCGACCAGCCGTTCGCCGTGCTGCTCGCCGACGACTTCATCGACCGCAGGGACCCGCTGCTGTCCCGGATGCTCGAGGTCCGCCAGCAGCGCGGCGGCAGCGTGGTCGCGCTGATGGAGGTGGAGCCCGACCAGGTCTCCCACTACGGCTGCGTGGCGATGAAGCCGACCGGCGAAGGTGACGTGGTCACCGTGGTCGACATGGTGGAGAAACCAGACCCGGCCCAGGCCCCGTCCAACTGGATCATCATCGGGCGCTACGTCTGCGACCCGGCGATCTTCGACGTGCTGCGGCGGACGCCGCCGGGGCGGGGCGGAGAGATCCAGCTCACCGACGCGCTGCGGACGCTGGCCGACCAGGGCGCCGCGCTGGCCGCGGACGGGCCGCACGGCGAAGGGCAGGGCGGCGGGCACGCCGGCGTACACGGCGTGCTGTTCCGCGGCCGCCGCTACGACACCGGCAACAAGCTGGACTACCTGCGCACGCAGATCCAGTTCGCGTGTGAGCGTGAGGACCTGGCACCGGAGTTCATCCCCTGGCTGCGGTCCTATCTCGACTCACACGGCGACGAGACCGGGTGAAAGGGAAAGCAGCGAGACCGGCTGAGCAGGAGAGCGACGAGACCGGGTGAGAGGGAAAGCGACGTGACCGGCGCGAGCGGCGAGGCCAGGACGAGCGGCAGAACTGGCGCGACCGCGACCGGCGCCAGCGCGACCGGCGCCAGTGCGACCGGCGCCAGCGGCCGGAGCAGCCCGGCCGGCACGGCCAGCACAGCGCCGGCTGCGCAGCCCGCCGGCCTGGCCTCGGTCGATGACTACCTGGCGGAGGTTCTTGCCGCGATCAGGCCGCTCCCGCCCCGGGAGCTGAGCCTGGACCAGGCAGGGGGCTGCGTGCTGGCGGCCGACCTGGCCGCCGCCTGGCCGCTGCCGCCGTTCGACAACTCGGCCATGGACGGGTACGCCGTGATCGCCGCCGATACGGCGCAGGCCAGCGCCGACGCCCCGGTCCGGCTGCCGGTCCGGGGCGAGATCGCCGCGGGCGTCACCGCGGCCTATCACGTCTCCCGGGGAAGCTGCGCCCGGATCATGACCGGCGCGCCGATGCCCGGCGGCGCGGACGCCGTGGTGCCGGTCGAGTGGACCGACGGCGGGGACGAGGTGGTCGCGATCCGCCAGCCGGCCAGTCCCGGCAACGCGGTGCGCCGCAGCGGCGATGACGCCCCCGCCGGCCAGACCCTGCTCCGGGCCGGAACCCGCCTCGGCCCGCCCCAGGTCGCCCTGGCGGCAGCCGCTGGCCAGGCGGCCGTGCTGGCCTGGCCGCGGCCCCGGGTCACGGTGATCTCGACCGGCGACGAGCTCACCGAGCCGGGCGCCCCTCTGGTCCCCGGCCGCATCTGGGAGTCCAACAGCTACCTGCTCGCGACCGCTGCCCGGCAGGCAGGCTGTGACGTGCGGCGCCTCGCCGCGATCCCCGACGACAAGGCCGCGGTGCTGGCGGCCCTGGAGGACGCCCTGGCCGGCTCGGACCTGCTGATCACCAGCGGCGGGGTGTCCATGGGCGGCGAGCATGACGTGGTCAAGGCGGCGCTGTCCGAGCTCGGCACGGTGGCGTTCCGGAAGGTCGCGATGCAGCCAGGGATGCCGCAAGGGTTCGGCGTGCTGGGTGAGGGCAGTACGCCGATCTTCACCCTGCCCGGGAATCCGGTCAGCGCGTTCGTATCGTTCTGTATCTTCGTCGTTCCGGCCCTGCGCGCGCTGAACAGCCATCTTCCAGAACGAATTACCCGACGTACCGCCACCCTCAGCGCCCCGGCTGGCTCGCCGGCCGGAAAGCGGTCGTTCCTGCGCGGCGTCCTGGACCGGGAGGCGGGCACGGTTGCGCCGGTGTCCGGCCAGTCCTCGCACCAGCTTGCCGCGCTGGCCGGGGCCGATGCGCTGATCATCGTGCCTGAGCAGGTCACCGCGCTCCCCGCGGGCGAGACCGTCGACGTGCTGGAGCTACCGTGAGCGCGGGACCGGGCACGCCAGGCCGGCCGGCCGAGGCGGGCTCCCCCGCGGCGGACTCCCCCGCGGCGGGTTCCCCAGCAGGCTCCCCGGCCCCGCTCACGCACCTCGACGCCTCCGGCCAGGCGCGCATGGTCGACATCTCGGAGAAGTCGGTGTCCGTCCGGCAGGCGGTCGCCACCGGCCGGGTGCTCCTGTCCGAGGCTGCCGTGGCGGCGCTGCGCGAGGGAACGGTGCCGAAGGGCGACGCGCTGGCCGTCGCCCGGATCGCCGCGATCCAGGGCGCCAAACGCACCCCGGACCTCATCCCGCTCTGCCACCCGATCGGCTTGCACTCGGTCGCCGTGGACGCCCGGGTGGACGACGACGGGGTCACGCTGACCGCCACCGCACGGACCGCCGACCGGACCGGCGTGGAGATGGAGGCGCTGACCGCGGTCGCCGTCGGGGCGCTCGCCCTGATCGACATGATCAAGGCGGTGGACAAGGCCGCGGTGATCACCGGCATCCGGCTGGAGGAGAAGTCCGGGGGCAAGTCCGGGACCTGGCGCCGGCCATGATCCGGGCGCTGGCGGTCACGGTCTCGAACCGGGCATCGGCGGGCGTGTACCCCGACCGGAGCGGACCGGTGCTGGCCGACCTGCTGCGCTCAGCCGGGTGCGAGGTCGACGGGCCGAAAGTGATCCCGGACGGGGAACCGGTCGAGCAGGCCCTGCGCGATGCGGTGGCCTCGGGCTATGACGTCGTTGTGACCACCGGCGGGACCGGCCTCACGCCAGGCGATGTCACCCCCGAGATGACCCGGCGCGTGATCGACCGCGAGGTGCCCGGGGTTGCCGAGGCGATCCGCGCGGCGGGCGTTGCGGCCGGTGTACCGTCAGCGATGCTGTCCCGCGGGCTGGCCGGGCTCGCCGGGACCACGCTGATCGTCAACCTGCCCGGATCGACCGGCGGGGTGCGCGATGGCATGGAGGTCCTGTCAGCCGTTCTCGCTCACGCGGTAGACCAGGCCCGGGGCGGCGATCACGCCCGGCCGGCGTAGGCCGGGATCGGCCCTGCCTGCCCGGACGGTGATCACGCCCGTCGGCCGGCCTGAGGATCAGCCCGGGCCGGGCGGTTGCAGTGGAATGCGTTCTGCATCCAGGGTGCGCTCGCAATGCGCAGGCAGTTGGGTACGGTAAGGGTGGTGCCGTGGGACGCATTCGCGGGTGGCCGGCCACCCTGAGCGAGCCGGATCTCCTTGATGCGCCGGTCGATCTGCGTCCGGTGCGAATCAGGGATGCCGCTGTCTGGCGGGACACCCGGGTGCGGAACGCGGCCTGGCTCCGGCCGTGGGAGCCCACGAACCCCGAGACGCCGTTGTATTCCTCCAGCCTGAGCCCCTATCTCGCGATGGCCCGGACGATGCGGCGGGAGGCCCGGCAGGGCCTGACGATGCCGTGGGTGATCGAGTACGGCGGGCGTTTTGCGGGACAGCTGACGGTCGGCAGCATCGTCTGGGGGTCGGCCCGCTCGGGCCAGGTCGGCTACTGGATCGACGAGGCCTGGGCGGGGCGGGGCATCACGCCGACAGCGGTAGCCATGGCAGTTGATCACTGTTTCTTCGTCACCGGGCTGCACCGGATCGAGGCGACGATCCGCCCGGAGAACCACGCCAGCCGCCGCGTCATGGAAAAGCTCGGGTTCCGCGAGGAAGGCGTCCGGCGCCGGTCGCTGCACATCGACGGGGCATGGCGGGACCACCTGTGCTATGCGCTGACCGTGGAGGAAGCGCCGGATGGCGTGCTGCGGCGGTGGCGGTCGGTGCTGCTCGCATCCCGCTCGCGGGCGGGCTGACGGAGCGCCCGTGCGCGAGTTCCGCTAGCGGCCGTTCGGGTATCCGGTCCCGCTACTGGCGCTCGGGGCGGACCCTCTGCTACCGGCGGGCGGGGCGGGCCCTCCCGCTACCCGGCGGTCCGGGTAGTCCCAGCCCGCTGGCGGCGCTTCCGGTGATCCCCTACCCCGCTCGCGGCGGCCCGAGTGCCCCCAGCCCTGGCTAGCGGCGGCCCGAGCGCTTGGCCTGCGTCGCGTAGGCGACGTTGATGACCGCGATCGCGGCCCAGACCACGATCAGGCCCCAGAGCCCGGCCGGATGCGATCCGGCCGCGACGGCGATGGCGCTGATCGGGATGCCGAAGATCAGCGACAGCACGGGCAGCGACATCGAGGGCCCGGAGTGCTTGTGCCGCGCTGGCGGCTGGCCCTCCTGCTGATGGGCCGCAAGGCGCGCGTCCACCCGGGCGTCGATCTCCCGGCCCACCCGGTCGAGGAACGACTCGATGACCGCGTCTCGATACTGCGGGCCAAGCTCGTGGTGGGTTTCCGCGGCGGCCCGGATCTCGTCCGGTGTCATCGACTGGGTCACGGAGAAACGATATATCGTCCTCAGGACAGTGTCATCCCGCTCGTTGCGGCTCGCCCGGGCGCAGTCCCGGGCGGTGTCATCCCGCTCGTCACGCCTCGCCCGGGCGCAGTCCCGGGCGGCGTCCTCCCGCTCGCTGGGCTGCCTCGCACCGCACTCGCCGTCCGCTGCATCGCGCTGGCCCCGAGTCTCCCGCCGTCCCCACTGGCCCCGCGTATCCCGCTGGCCCCGCGTCTCCCGCTGGCCTTCTGCCCGCGAAGATCGCACCGATCTTGCGACACACCGGGCCGGATGCTCGTCAACTCGGACTCGGCCCCCTACCGTGCGTGACGTGGGCACACTCTGCGGGGTCTTGCGCGCGCGCTGCGCGCCAGGGAATCGCCCATCGCCGGCAAGTTCCCGCGCGTGTTCCCGCGAGGGCGGAGTGCCCCGGTGAGCAGCGCCATACTGTTCGCCGCCATCGTCGCCATCTGGGCCGGTGCACTGGTCCCGCGGTGGGTCCGCAGGTCGCATGCGGCCAGGGAACCGGATGGCGTTTCGGTCGCTGATGCGCTTACCGATGCCGAAGGTGAGTCCGGCGAGTCTCCTGGCGAGCCCGGCGCCGATCCGGCGACCGGGGAAGGCTGGGGCCACGCCTCTGCGCAGGGCGACCCGGACCCTGCGACTGCGGCCTTGATCGGCGACGGCCTCGATCTTGAGGGTGCGGACTCGCTCGGCGACGGCCTCGACCTTGCGGGTGCGGACGAGGGCGACGGCGGCCTGAACCGGCCCCGTGTCGACCTAGCCGCAGCTGCTGCGGAGCGCGCGCATTGGCCGGAAGCTCCGGAGGACGGCCTGCCTGGCAGCGCGATCGCCGGTCACGGCGATGGCACCATTGGCCCGGAACGGACGGTGCGCGCATGGTCCTCCCACCGCCCGCATGCACCTGGTGCGGCCAGTACTCCGCCGGGCGCTGCGGCTGGCCAGCCAGCGGTCATCCGCACCCGCAGGCGCCTGCTGACGCTGCTGGCCCTGCTGACGGGCGGGTTGGCGGCGAGCGCGGCGCTCGGCGTCGGCCGGTGGTGGATGGTGGCGCCCGCCGCGGTGCTGCTCGTCGGCTACCTGATGCTGCTCCGCGAGGCCGGGCGGGCCGACGCCGAGGCCGCCCAGTTCCGCGCGCTGGCACGCGCCGAGGACGCTGCGGCCCGCCGCGCCCGGGAAGCCGCGGTCGCTCGCGCCATGGAAGATCAGGAGCGCCTGGCCGCCGCGCAGCAGACGGCCGAGATCATCGACATCTCCGCACGGGTGAGCGACCAGCTCTACGATCAGTACGCCGACGTCGCCGAACGGGCCGTCGGCGACTAGCCCGCTCCCGGCAGTGGCCGTCGGTCGGCGCGCGGTCGGCCAGGGTTTGCTACCCTGGCTGGCGTTCTGGGGCTGTAGCGCAGTCCGGTAGCGCACCTCGTTCGCATCGAGGGGGTCAGGGGTTCAAATCCCCTCAGCTCCACCATTGTCCTGTCTCGGGACATCGAGGACACCCGAACCCTTGATCAGGGTTCGGGGTTTCTGCGTTTGCGGGGTGTTCCGGGCGGGGGTCCGGGTGTCCGTCCGGTCGGCTGGTAGTTGCGGTCGGGGTCG
>Ga0209061_1000355_pt1 | contig 127569 bp, 124 predicted proteins | sample Coa_R1_10_FD_187157 | JGI IMG/M metagenome (GOLD analysis project Ga0209061, IMG submission 187157) | Surface soil microbial communities from Centralia Pennsylvania, which are recovering from an underground coalmine fire - Coalmine... | ecosystem: Environmental > Terrestrial > Soil >... | reverse complement strand
ATATTCCCGTTTCGGAAACCCGACCGTCACCATGCTGGAAAAGCGGCTCGCTTTGCTCGAAGGCGCCGAGGCGTGCCGGGTGACCGCCTCGGGCATGGCCGCGGTGCACGCGGCGCTGTTTGCGCATTTGAAAGCGGGCGATCGGGTAGTTGCCTCCCGGGCTTTGTTCGGCGCCTGCCATTGGATTGTTTCCACGCTGCTGCCGCGCTTCGGGATCGCCACCGAATTTGTCGACGGCACAAAGCTTGAGCAATGGCAGGCAGCGCTGGCGCAACCGGTGGCCTTGGTGCTGCTGGAAAGCCCATCCAACCCGATGCTGGAGATTATCGATATCAACGCAGTGGCCAAGTGGACGCATGCAGCGGGCGCAATTTTGGTGGTGGACAACGTCTTTGCCACCCCATTGTTGCAGCGCCCGTTGGCGCTGGGCGCCGATGTGGTGGTTTATTCCTGCACCAAACATATCGACGGGCAAGGCCGCGTGCTGGGCGGAGCGGTGCTCGGCAGCCAGGCATGGATCAACGAAACCCTGCATCCCTACTTGCGCAACACGGGCCCCACCCTTTCGCCCTTTAACGCGTGGCTATTACTCAAAGGGGTGGAAACCTTGCCGCAGCGCTTGGCCGCGGCGCAGCAATCCGCTGCGCGCATTGCCGATTTCCTCGCCGAGCGTGCCGAGGTTGCGCGGGTTTGGTATCCTTTCCGCGCCGATCATCCGCAATGCGCGCTGGCGCGTGCGCAGATGAGCGGCGGGGGAACCTTGGTGAGTTTCGAGCTGCACGGCGGCAAAGAGGCCGCATTTCAATTCATGAACAATCTTCGCTTGATCGCGATTTCCAACAATCTCGGCGATGCAAAATCCCTCATTACGCATCCGGCGACCACAACCCATATGAAAATCGGCAGCGAAGAGCGTGCGCGCCTCGGGATCGGCGACGGCGTCGTGCGCCTTTCCGTCGGCCTTGAGGATACGGAAGACCTTATCTCCGATCTTGCCGAGGCTTTGGCCAGTATCAGGCATGCGAGCCATGACAAACGACTATAGCAAGACGACTCACAGTATTCGCGTGACGGTCCGGCCGTTCTTTCTGGAAGATCAGTCGCGGCCCGAGGAAAACCAATATGTCTGGGCCTATCAAGTGAAAATCGAAAATCTCGGCCGCGATACCGTGCAACTTCTTCGCCGTACTTGGCACATCACGGATGCAAACGGCCGCACCTTGCACGTGCACGGGGCAGGCGTGGTGGGCGAACAGCCGGTTCTGGAACCGGGAGAAAGTTTCGAATATACGTCCGGCACGCCGCTGGAAACCCCCTCGGGCTTCATGACGGGGCTTTACCATATGGTCGTTGTCGCTTCCGGCGAGGCGTTCGATGTCGCGATCCCCACCTTCAGTTTGGACAGCCCCTATCAAGGCGGGCGCGTGCACTGAGGGGCGCCCGCATCATCACGAGAAACCAAGACTTCGTATGACATTTCTTGCGCCGTCGATGATATACTGCACGGCGAGCGCACTCAGCAGAATGCCGAGTATTCGCCCCATGACGTTAATGCCGGTGACCCCGAGCCACGCCATAAAGCGCGAAGCGAACAAAAACGCAACGAAGCCTATACCAAGAACGGCGAGCATGACGCCGATGACAATGAACTGAAGGCCGATATCCCCTCTCGCCTGCCCCATGAGAAGAATGACCGAGGTAATTGCCCCAGGTCCCGCGATCAGCGGAACTGCGAGAGGAAAGACGGCGACATCCGCGCGATCGATCGCCTCGTGCGTTTCAGCCTCGGTCACGGAACGAAGGCCGCTATGACGCACCAAAATCATATCCGTCGATAACAGCAGCAACAAAAGCCCGCCCGCCATTTCGAACGCCGGCATGGTGATGCCGAGAAAATAGAGCAGAAAGTCGCCGAAAAAGGCGAAGAAGATCAGCACGCCCCCGGCCAGCACGAATGCCCGCACCGTCGTTTTGCGACGGGTTTGCGGATCCTGCCGAGCGGTCAGCACGATGAAAAGCGGAAGGATCCCCACCGGGTCGATAATAACGAAAAACGTCACGAACGACTTGATTGCAAGGTCACGCATGGCGCCTTGCAGGTGTTGATCCCCCTCCCCGCACTATTCTTCGCCCTCGGGTCCCGATCTTCGGGTTCCCAATTTCTCACTTACCCGCTTGCGGCAACTTGGGTCTCGCGCGCGGGCGGCTCGCTCAATGCCGCTCGCATCGCATCGTCCACATCGTGCAGCCAGACGAATTCGACCTGCTTGCGCACATCTTCCGGCACGTCTTCCAGGTCTTTTTTGTTTCGCTCCGGCAGCAAGACGGTGTGAATACCGGCGCGGACGGCCGCCAGAACCTTTTCCTTAACGCCGCCGATAGGTAACACCAGGCCGCGCAGAGAGATTTCTCCCGTCATTGCGACGTCGTTGCGGACGTTTTTGCCGGTAAGCAAAGATGCCAAGGAAACGAACATGGTAATGCCCGCGCTCGGCCCATCTTTCGGAATCGCACCGGCCGGCACATGAATGTGGATATCGGATTTTTCGAAGACGGCCGGATCGATCCCGAGTTCCGTCGCGCGTGCTTTCACCAGGCTCAGCGCAGCCTGCGCGCTTTCTTTCATGACATCGCCCAAATGCCCGGTGAGGATAAGCCTGCCGTTTCCAGGAACCCGTGCCGCTTCCACAAACAAGATATCGCCGCCTGTCGGCGTCCAGGCAAGCCCCGTTGCCACGCCGGGTACGCTCGTGCGCGCGGCCACCTCGTTTTCGTAGCGGCTCGGACCCAAGATTTCGGCAAGATCCGCAACATCGATGCGGGCTTTCTCGATAACACCCTCCGCAATCCGCATCGCCACCCGTCGGCAAATCGCCCCGATCTCGCGCTCCAGATTGCGGCAGCCTGCTTCACGGGTGTAATTGCGGATTACACGGCGAAGCGCATCATCGGTGATGCTGCATTGCTCCGCCGTCAGCCCGTTTTCCCGAAGTTGCCGATTGATCAGATAGCGCTTGGCGATTTCCAGTTTTTCCTCTTCCGTGTATCCGGGCAGGGAGAGAATTTCCATGCGATCCAAAAGCGGGGCGGGAATGCTATCTTGAACATTGGCCGTCGCGATAAACATCACCTGCGAAAGATCAAACGGCACGCCGAGATAATTGTCGCGGAAACTGCGGTTCTGCTCCGGGTCGAGCACTTCCAACAAAGCCGAGGACGGATCTCCGTGAAAACCCACCCCAAGCTTGTCGATTTCATCAAGCATCAACACCGGGTTTCTTGTGCCTGCCTTGCGAATTGCCTGAATAATATTGCCCGGCAGCGCGCCGATATAAGTGCGCCGATGGCCGCGGATCTCCGCCTCGTCATGCAGCCCGCCCAGGCTGATACGGGCGAACTGTCTGCCGGTCGCGCGCGCAATGCTCTGCCCCAATGAGGTTTTGCCGACACCCGGAGGCCCGACGAAACAAAGAATCGGCCCTTTTCCCGAGGGGTTGAGCTTGCGGACCGCCAGATATTCCAAAATGCGCTGTTTGACCTTGGCAAGATCGTAATGATCTTCGTCAAGGATGCGGCGTGCCTCGGCAATGTCGATGCGTTCCTCGCTGAGTTTTGCCCAAGGCAACTCCGCCAGCCAATCGAGATACGTGCGCAGCATGGCGTATTCTGCCGCACCCTCCGGCATCCGCTCCAGCCGCCGAAGCTCCTTGCGGCTATGCTCCAGAACATCTTCCGGCATACCGGCACGCTCGATCGCTTCGCGCAGCTCCTCGAACTCTGCGGAACGTTCCTCGCCGCCGCCGAGTTCTTTTTGAATCTGCCGCAACTGTTCGCGAAGGATATGCTCACGCTGTTGAGCGCTGAGCGACTCTTGGGTTTTCTCACCGATTTCTTTGGATATTCGCAAAACCTGCAGTCTTTGCTCCAAGACGGCAAGCACTTGGTCCAGACGCTGTTTCACATCCAGCGTCTCGAGAAGCTTTTGCTTCTCATCGGGGCGAATATCGAGCAGGCTGCTGATGAAATCGGCAAGCGCGGTGGGCGAGGTGATGGTCTCGAGGCCACCGGCAATTTCCGGCGGCACGTTCGGCATCAGCTGAATGGCTTCCTGCATGCGTGTGCGCAGCAGGTGCATGCGCGCTTCGATATCGGGCGTCAGAACAACGGCCTCGGCAAGCTCCTCGACGTCTCCCATCAAAAAGGGAAAGCCCGGGATCAACCTTTTCAAACGAAATCGCCGGAGACCGCGAAGGATCAGATTATGCGAGCCATCGGGCGCGGTGATAAAGCGAAGTATCTCGGCAACCGTTCCGACGCGATACAAATCATTTTCGGTCGGCTTGTCGATTGCGGGATCCGTCTGCAGGAGAACGCCTACCGGCTTTTCCCTCCGAATCGCCTCTTGCGCGGCGGCGCGCGATTCGGGCCTTCCCACCGAAAGAGGCATCACCGTTCCGGGAAACAGCACCAAGTTCCGGACGGGAATAAGAATAAGACCGCCTTCAGAAAATTGCGCGACGGATGATTCTCTTTCGATACCTGGAGATCTTTCTTCCATATGTGTGTCTCTGGGTTGCTTAATACCGTTTGGCCAATCTCAAAATCAGGCAACCGTTTTCGATTCCCCGTTCCTTCAGCGCCATATGCGGCGAAGGCATTCGCAAACGCCGCAAAAATCGGCCGTGCGGAATCTCCATTCGGTGCACATAAGCGCCGTTGGGCAGATCCGGCAAAGACCGGCGCCCGAAAATCGTCAAGACGTCGCCGTTGAGTTCCGCTCTGATATCGGCCGGCGCCACTCCCGGCAAAGCGACGATGATGAGCAGATCTTCGTCGCTTTCAAACACATCCACCGGCGGCGCCCAGCCGATTTCAACCTCATCCTCGTGCAGGGGCTGAAAGAAGCTGCGATGCAGACGTTCCGCCCGCTCAATAAAGCTGCATGCTTCGGTCCAAAACCACGCGTCTAATTTGTTTCGTGTCATGGAAATGCTCTGATCCTTTGCTTCAGCGGCGAAGTTCAAAACCCACCGACCGGCAGGCCGAAGACGAATGCTGCAGCGTATTGTTCTGTCCTATCATACGGTATGGTGCAAGATCCATGCTTCCAAACTCGGTCCGTTCATTGCTCCGACGGTTTGCGCGGCGACTCTTCCGTGCTTGAAAAGCATAACGGTCGGAATGCTGCGGATCTGAAACTGGGCGGCAAGAGCAGGTTCTTCCTCGGTATTCACCTTAAGAAATCGTACCATCGGCTCCAACTTTGCTGCCGCGCGTTCATAAGCCGGTGCCATGGCTCGGCACGGGCCGCACCAAGGGGCCCAGAAATCCACCACCACCGGAATATCGTTGCGCTCGATATGGGTTGCGAAGGTCTGGGCGGAGACCGCAACAGGCTTTCCTTCAAACAAGGCTCTGTGACAGTTTCCGCATTTTGCATCCTTCGCCGAGCGGCTCTTGGGCACGCGGTTCACCGCTGCGCAATGGGGGCAAACAATATGCTGAAACTCCTCGCTCACCGTTTATTCTCCTTTGCCGGAGGGGTATGCATAACACGCGGCGGAGGAGTAAAGTTTGTCATAGATCATGCCAGAGCCCTTGCCGAAGTGCACACGATTTTCCGCGACGATGCTGGCGTCCACCAGGAATAATCAGCGCCCGGGTGCCTGCTGCGCCTTCGGCAAGCATACCACAAAGCGCGCCCCCAGCACACGGCCCGAGGCGTCGCGGCGGTTTTCCGCGGAAATCGTGCCTCGCAACGCCACCACGATCTGGCGGCTGATGGAAAGCCCAAGCCCGGAATGCTGGCCGAAGCGCTCGCTTTCCGGGCGTTCCGAATAAAACCGCTCAAAGACGCGCTCGCGCTGCGCCTCGGGAATGCCGGGGCCTTCGTCATCAACGGTGATTTCGATCATATTGCCCTTCTCTGCCGCCGCCAGCGTAATCCGGCCGTTCGGCGGGCTGAACGAGCGGGCGTTGCTGATCAAGTTCCGCAAGACCTGCACCACACGATCGGCCACGCCTTGCACCACCAGCGGGCCCGGCGGCACTTCCACGACCAGACGGGGGTCGCCCTCGTTGCGCGTGGCCTCGTCGATCTCGGCCAGAGTGGTCAAAATGGGAACGATATCAAGAGGTTCGGTCGGCGTGCGCGAAAGTTCGGCATCAATCCGGCTGGCATCGCTGATATCGCTGATCAGCCGATCCAGCCGCTGCACGTCCTCGGTGATAATATTCAGCAACCGACGCTGCCGTTGCGGCTCGTCCACGCGGCGCAAAGTCTCAATCGCGCTGCGGATGGAGGAGAGCGGGTTCTTGATCTCGTGCGCCACATCCGCGGCGAAGCGTTCGATCGCGTCCATGCGCGCCCAAAGCGCCGCGGCGCTATCGGCCAATGCATGGGCGAGCTCGCCGATTTCATCCCGCCGCGCCAGCAGCGTCTCCGGCACCGCGCCGGCCCGGCCGTGCCCCTCGCGCATCCTTTCCGCCGCCTCGGCAAGCCGCAAAATCGGGCGCGCGATGGTGAGCGAGAGATACCACGACATAATCACCGTCAGCCCGAGCGCGAGCCCGAATAAGGCCAGTATGGAAACCCGCACGGCAGAGAGGCTGGCATCCACTTCCCGCGCCTCGCGGGTGAGCAGAATAATCCCGACTGTCACCTTGTCTCGGATCACCGGCTCCGCCACCGTCACCAAGAGCCGATTGTGCACCGTGCGCCGGATATAGGGGGGCATTTCCCGGCTTTGGTTGGAACTGTCCATGCGCAGTTCCTCCTTCACGTCCGGTTGCCAATCCAACCCTCCGGCATTCGGGCTCATTTGCAGCATCTGCCCGGTGCTGGTCGAAGTCAGGCGCGAGAGAACGCGATCGTAAAACCAACCCACCGCGTCGACCAACCAATTGCGGTTTGGGGGTGGGGAGGAATCGCTCGCCACCCCTTCCGCGCCCGGTTCCGTCGCGCGGCTCTCGGCAATCAAGGTGCCATCCGGAGCATAAAGCTTGGCTTGCGCATTCGGCGTGGGTTCGGTGAGCCGTCGCAGAAGGGGGCGTGCAAGCTCGGTCACCAAGACTAGGTGTTGCGGGTTTTCCGCATGCACCGCCGCCTGGCCCAATGCGCCGGCGTAGATTTTCGCCTCTTCCCGAAGCGTGGAGACTTCGGCTTCCAAGAGCCCGTTTTGGTATTGGTCCAAATATAGCAACGCCACCACCAGCAAGGCCAGCGGCAGGGCATTCACCAGCAGAATGCGCCGCAGCAACGGCGAAACCCAGCGCTCGCGACCCACCCCCCAGCTACGGAAAAAGAGGCCGCGCTTTTTTGGGAAACGTTCCCCCCCGACGGCGATGGCCGAAGAGGAATCAGCCGTCCTTGTAGCGGTAGCCGATGCCATAGAGTGTCTCGATCTGGTTGAAATTCTCGTCGATCGCGCGGAACTTTTTGCGGATGCGCTTGACGTGGCTATCCACCGTGCGGTCGTCCACATAGGTGGTCTCGCCGTAAGCGGCATCGATCAGTTGATCGCGGGATTTGACCATGCCCGGACGCAGCGCCAATGCCTTGACCAGCAGAAACTCGGTCACGGTGAGATCGATATCGCGCCCCTTCCAGGTGCATTGATGCTTATTTTCGTCGAGCACCAAGTCACCCCGGACGATCACCCCGCTTGCGGCTCCGGCCCCCGTGCCGGCACGGCTTGCCTCATTGCGGCGCAACAATGCGCGAATCCGCTCCAGCAGCAAGCGCTGGCTGAAGGGCTTCGTAATATAGTCATCGGCGCCGAGCCGAAGGCCCATCAGCTCGTCCACTTCCTCGTCTTTGCTGGTCAGGAAAATTACCGGCACGCTCGAGCGCGCGCGCAGCCGCTGCAGCAATTCCATACCATCCATGCGGGGCATTTTGATATCGAGCACCGCCAAATCCACCGGCCGCGCGAGCAGCCCTTGGAGTGCGCTCTCCCCGTCGGTGTAGGTGCGCACTTGGTAGCCTTCCTGCTCCAATGTCATGCTGACCGAGGTGAGGATATTCCGGTCGTCGTCAACAAGTGCGATGGTTTGTTTCATGGGTTGTTGGTCCTGTTCCCCTGCTTTCCGAGGCTGCTCTGCCATGCAAATATGGCGAGAATGAAACCGGGGTGAACAAAATATGGCAACGACACAGGCAAAAGACATCCCTGTACACTGGAAGGCGCGCCGTCTTTTGCGCGGTGCGCGCGCGGCAAGCCTTGCGACGGTGAAGGACGGCAAGCCGCACGCTGCCCTGGTTACCTACGCGGCAAGCGGGGATCTTTCGTTGCTGCTGCTGCTCTCGCTGCTCTCGGAGCATACACGCCATTTGCTGAAGAACCCGAACTGCGCCTTGCTGGTGGTGGGGCAGCCGGCGGAGATCAATCCGCAGACGGCGCCGCGGGTTAGCGTTGCCGCAGAGGCGGAGAGAATTGAGGATGCGCGGCTCAAAGCGCGGTTTCTGGCCATTCACCCCTACGCCGCGCTCTATGCGGATTTCGCCGATTTCTCGCTCTGGCGCCTTCACCCCACGGAGGCCCTTTGGGTCGGCGGGTTTGGGCAAGCGCGTCGGCTTCGCGCCAAAGACCTGATGCCGGAACCGGAGCTTGCGGCGCGCCTGGCGGCCGCAGAGGCGGAGATTTTGGCGCATGTGAATGGCGGCCATGCCGATGCCCTCGCCCGCATTGCCGAGGCAGCGGGTGCCTCGCCCGGAGCCTGGCAGGTGGTCGGCGTTGATGTGGACGGGTGTGATCTGATGGCCGGCGAGCAGTTTTGCCGCATTCACTGGGCCGGCGCCGTGGCAACGCCGGACGATATCCGCTCCGAGCTGATCCGCCTTGCCGAAGCCGCGCCGGCGCGCAAGAACGAAGACGCCGCAACCACCTCTCCAACAAAGGATGCATAAAGGAAGCAACGCATGGACCAATCACCGATCAGCCGATTTCCGGTGCCCGCGCTGGAGACGCTGCCCGAAGACATTCGCGCACGAATTCTGGCCGTGCAGGAGAAATCCGGGTTCATTCCCAATGTCTTTCTGGCGCTCGCCTATCGGCCCGACGAATTTCGCGCCTTCTTTGCTTACCACGATGCGCTGATGGACAAACCGGGCGGCCTTTCCAAAGCGGAGCGCGAGATGATCGTGGTTGCGACATCGAGCGCCAATCAGTGCGAATACTGCATTATTGCGCACGGCGCGATTCTCCGCGTGCGTGCCAAGAGCAAGATCATTGCGGACCAAATCACCGCCAATTATCGGCGCGCCGATATTACGCCAAGGCAACGCGCGATGCTCGATTATGCGTTAAAAGTGGCTTTGCAGGCTTATGCCATTACCGATGAAGACCATGCGCGGCTCAGGGAATTTGGGTTTAGCACGGATGATATTTGGGATATCGGCGCCATCGCCGCGTTCTTTGCCATGTCCAACCGCCTTGCCGGCGCTATGGCCCTCCGCCCGAACGAGGAATTCTACGCACTCGGCCGGTAGAACATTTCACGATGTGACGAAAGCCTGCCCGGCCTTGGCGAAAGAGTTTCGCCAAGCGTTGGGTTTGGCGCTTTCGCCTATGTAGCCGCAGGCAGCGGGGAATTCATCAACGGGAGGCGCCAAGTATTCTTTTTTATTCCGGCTCGAGGCCCCGGCTCTCTCGAACCGCAAAGTCCAGCCGTATTCGGTAACGGTGCGCACCGGCTGATCCGAGCCCCCGTTAGGAAGCCTTAGGCGCTTTGCGGACTTACAGGCCGGATACTGGGAAGTTTCAAATTCACTGGCGGAGAGGGTGGGATTCGAACCCACGGTACCCCTTACGGAGTACAACGGTTTTCGAGACCGTCACCTTCAGCCACTCGGTCACCTCTCCGCAGCCTGCGCTCCTTTAGCGCCGCCTCTCCGCCTTGCCAATGCGGATTGTCGCCACCCCGGCAGCCGGCAGGCCCACCCAGGGTTCGCCTATGCCCTACTCATCTCGCGCAGCTTGAAGCGCTGGATTTTCCCCGTCGCGGTTTTGGGAAGGCTCTCCACAATTTCAATCCAGCGCGGATATTTCCACACCCCAATGCGTTCTTTGACGTAGTCTTTCAAAGCATCCGCAAGTTCGCGCGGATCCTGCTCCCGGCCCGCCTCCGTCAGCACAACAAACGCTTTCGGCTTGATCAGCCCCTCCTCATCCGCCATGCCAACCACCGCGGCCTCCAGCACGGCCGGATGCGAGACCAGCGCCGCTTCCACCTCGAACGGAGAGACCCAAATGCCGCTGACCTTCATCATATCGTCGGAGCGGCCGCGATAATGATAATACCCCTCGGCATCGCGTACAAACGTATCGCCCGTGGCGACCCATTCGCCGCGGAATGTCTGACGCGTTTTGCTAAGCTGCAGCCAGTAGCCTTCCGCTGCCGAGGGACCTTGCACCAGCAGCTCGCCCTCGGTGCCGTCCGGCACCTCGTTGCCGAATTCATCGACAATTTTGGCACGATATCCGGGCACGAGCTTGCCGGTGGTGCCGTAGCGGACATCATCCGGCCGGTTGCTGATGAAGATATGCAGCATTTCCGTGGAGCCGATACCATCCAGAATATCCACCCCGACAATTTCGCGCCAACGCCGCCCCACCGCTTCGGGCAAGGCCTCGCCCGCCGAGTTACAGCGGCGCAGCCGGGCCGAGCCGGCACCGGGCCCAATCTCGGGATGCGCCAGCAAGGCCGCATACAGGGTGGGCACGCCGCTGAAGATGCTCGGCTGAAAGCGGCGCATGCAATCCAGCACCGCGTGCGGGCTCGGGCGTTCGGATAACAAAACGGTTTGCGCGCCGACCGCCATGGGGAATGTCATGGCATTGCCGAGCCCGTAGGCAAAAAAGAGTTTCGCCGCCGAAAAAACCACGTCTTCCGCGGTAATGCCGAGCACCTGCAGCCCGTAGGTCTCGGCGGTGGCGCGCAAATTGCCGTGCACGTGCTTTACCCCTTTCGGCACGCCCGTGGAGCCGGAGGAATACAGCCAAAACGCCACTTCATCCTCCACGACGCGAACGGGGGCGAAATCGGGGCTGCCGCCGTCGAGAAATTCCTGCCAACTCAGCACTCGGGGAGCGGTGATCTTGTTTTCTTCCACCAAGCGGGCCGGGCTGCCGTCGGGCGCCAGCACCACAATGAAGCGAAGCTCGGTCAATTCCGGCAACAAGGGCAGAAGCGGTGTGAGCAGAGGTTCGGAGACAAACAGCGCCTCGGCCCGTGCATCGGCAAGAATATAGCCGATTTGTTCCACCGGCAGCCAGGTATTGATGGGAACCGGAACAATGCCGGCGCGCATGGCGCCCCAAAAGATGCACGGAAAATCGACGGTATCCAGCAGCAAAAGGCCCACGCGGCGCTCGCGGCCCACGCCGCTTCGGCGCAATGCGCTGCCAACCAGGCCGGTTTCCTTCGCAAGCTCGCCGTAGCTGCGTTGGCGCCAGAAATCGACGAACGCAACGCGGTTCTCTCGGCCGAGTTCCAAGTGCCGATCTACGAAAAAGCAAACCGCGTTGCCTTGCGGGTTCATGTGTGCAGCTCCTTGGTTTTGTAATCCATGGGCTCGGCCTTCCGCGCGGGGTTTTCGGGCGCAAACCCGGAACGCCTATTATTGCGCATTCCAAATATTTCGAACGGCATATTTTCGGGCATCTCCCCCTTCAAGCCGCCTGTTCTAATGTCGGCGCGATATCTTGCAAGGTGACGCGCCGGAGATCGCGTTGATGGGTTTTATCATCAAACGGCCGCGCCCGGTGCATGGTGCAGCGATTGTCCCACATCACCAGGTCATGCCGCGCCCAGACATGCCGATAGACGAATTCCCGTTGCGTGGCGTGTTCCGTCAAATCGCGGATCAGCGCCAGCGCCTCCGGCACGGGCCAGCCGCGGATCGCCCCGATATGCGAGGAAAGATAAAGCGAGAGCCGCCCCGAGCCCGGATGCCGCCGCACCAAACGTTGCGGAACGGGAGCGAATTGGCGGCGTTCTTCATCGGTGAAGTCGGTAAAGCCGAGCTGGCCGCGCGAGTAAAGCAGCGAGTGCTCGCAAACGAGATCCCGAATTTCCGCCTTGGTTTTTTCATCCAGCGCATCCCAGGCCGCACGCATATCGGCAAATTCCGTCTCCCCGCCTTCGGGTGGCACCACGCGCGCGTGCAAAATGGAATACATCGCGGGGGTCTTCTTGAAGCTGGAATCGCTGTGCCAAAGCCGATTGCCGAGGTTGAACAGGCGGCGCCGGTCTTCGGCCCCGAGGATACTGCCGTCGACATCGAGGTTGGAGATATCGACCAGTTCGTTGTATTTCAGCCGGTGCCGCTCGGCCGCGACCGTGGCGCGGGTGGGCTCGATGGTGCCCAAGGCGCGGCCGAAGGCGAGCTGTTGCTCATCGGTGAGGTCCTGGCCGCGGAAGACCAAAGCCGCGTAGGTGTTCATCCCTTGATGGATTTCTGCGGCCTGCTCGGGCGTGAGGGGTTGGCGGAGATCGATGCCGGAGGCCTCGGCGACGAACAGCGGATGCAGCTGGCGAAAAGCAATGGCCATGCGTTCCTCCCAGGGGGCGTGTTTCCCGGGTTTTATTTTATCTTGATTCCCGGCCCGCCCGCAACGCAACCCCCGCTTGGACGGAATGCGCCCGGGGAAAACGTCATTCTGAAGCTTCCCCGGGGTATAGGCCCGCCCGAATAGGGCTTTATCAAGATTGGGTGCACGCCGGCCTGACGCCGAAGGTGGTGCTGGGCCCGCCATTCTTGCGTCGGGATGTGCTTTAGAAGTCTTACAACGCGGGCGAAATCCCGGCTGCCACCCGGACCGATGGCATGCTATGGACAATGCTTGGGGAGATCCGGCAATGCTGAGACGAATCCACATCAAGGGCTACAAGTCGCTGGCCGATGTCACGGTGGAGTTGCAGCCGCTATCGTTGCTTTTTGGGCCGAACGCCTCGGGAAAAAGCAATTTTCTGGATGCGCTCCAGCTGCTTTCCAAGCTCGCCACGGCCCGCGTGTTGAAGGATGCCTTCGAGCCTCCTTACCGCGGCAAGCCCCTTGAGTCGTTCCGTTTCGGCCCCGGTGGGATCCGGGAGCTGCTCAATAAAGAACGGATCAGCTTTTCCATCGAGGCCGATATTGAGCTCTCGGATACCATTATAGAAGCCGTGAACCGAGAAATTTCCGAAATGCGCCGGCCGAGCCGCGATAATGGTGCAAAGGCGGCAGCGAAAGGTGCGGCCCAGGTGCGCGAACGCAACCTGCGCTACCGCGTGGAAGTGGAAATGCTACCCCGATCGGGGCTGTTGCGTGTTGCGGACGAGTATTTGGCGGCGCTTAACGACAAAGGCGAACCGATAGGCAAACGCCGCCCTTTCATTGAGCGAAAGGACGATAAGCTTCACTTGCGTCTTGAGGGGCAGGCTCACCCGACTTATTACGAGATCGGTCTGGATCACACGCTGCTTTCAATGCCGCACTATCCACCGCACTACCCGCATCTCGTGGCGGCACGACGCGAGTTGGAAAATTGGCTGTTTTTCTATTTTGAACCGCGTGAGCGGATGCGCGCGGCCAATCCGGTAAAGGAAGTGCGCCACATTGGGTTGATGGGCGAGGAGCTCGCCGCATTTCTAAACACGTTGCGCGCTTTGGAACCGAAACAGTTCCAAACAATCGAAAAAGCTCTTCATACGGTGATCCCGAGCATCGACGGCATCGAGGTCGAGGTGAGTGATCTCGGTGAGGTTGAGCTGCGATTGAAGGAAAGGGGCGTTGCCGTCCCGGCGCGCGTGTTATCGGAAGGTACGTTGCGGCTTTTGGGTTTGTTGGCTCTTGCCGGCGTGAAAGAACCCCCTGCCCTCGTCGGCTTCGAGGAGCCGGAAAACGGCATCCATCCGCAGCGCATACAATTGATTGCAGAGTTGCTGAAGACACGGGCGGCCCTTGGGCAGACTCAATATATCGTGACCACGCATTCCCCGCTTTTGCCGGATTTCTTGCCGGATGAATCGTTATTCGTAGTCCTTCGCGCCGATGGCCAGACCGAGATCAAACCGTTTGCGAATTGGGGTCCACTCGCGCGAAAGGCTGATATTGCAACCGCTCTCGAAGACAAGGACGAGATGGCTCGCGCTGCCGAGGACAATTACCCGAGGCTTCCTCTCTCGGAGCGCATTTTGCGAGGGGATTTCGGTGGCTAAAGCGGTGCGCGTGGCGCTGTTCGTGGAAGACTTTGCACATGAGAAGGTTATCGGTACGTTGGTGAAGCGTGTTGCAGAAGAACTCGGCTTCACACCGCAGCTTGACTGGCGCAATGCGACGCGCGGGCACGGAGCTGTCGTCGGTGAGCTGAAGCGTTATGTCCAAGATTTGAACGCGCAGGGTAGTCCGTTTCCGGACCTGATTATCGTTGCCACCGATGCGAACTGCCATGGTCTGAAAAAACGGAAGAAAGAGCTGACGCAATTGAATACGCCGCTGGCACCGATGATCTTCGCTATTCCTGATCCGCATGTTGAGCGTTGGCTGCTGTTGGATGGCGCTGCCTTTCGGAAAGCGGTCGGCGTGGGTTGCGACGCTCCGGGCCGGAAATGCGACCGCAAGCGCTATAAGAAACAGCTCGTTGATGCGATCCTGGCAGCGGGTATCACGCCGAGCCTTGGCGGCATCGAATTCGCCGAGGATATCGTCCAGGCAATGGATCTCGACAATGTCGCCCAAAACGATCGTTCGTTTAAGGATTTCATCACCGCTCTGAGAGGCCAAATAAAGCAGTTGTCCGCGCGACCGATCGCGGACGCGTCACCGTGACCGGGTCTTCTCTGAAACAGGATTCGCACGATCCGGTGCAGGACAAGAACATCCCGCAGAGGCATATTGCGACGCGATGTATCTCCCCGGGCCGGCGCTTTGCCGCCCCCGCAGCAGCCTGGCGTCCCGTACGGGATTCGAACCCGTGTTGCCAGCTTGAAAGACTGGAGTCCTGGGCCTCTAGACGAACGGGACCGGTAGGCGCCGCGGCTTGCTAGCGAAGCCCTGCCCGCTGGTCAAGCGCAAGGCGCTTGATGCGCCGAAAAAACAGGCCGCAAGGGCCGAGCCGCCCCGCCGGTCGGGGCTTTTAGCGAGGTCGCATCATCAGCGCCTGCAGCGCTTGCGCTTCGGCCCGCGCCGCATTCCGGCGAATGTCCTCCTCGCATCGGGCGATCAGCGTCTCGGTTGCCTCCAACGCGCGTTTCGCTTCCTGCAGCGCCTCTTGCGCGGAGGCCACGGCTTTTGCCGCTTCCGCCGCCGCCCGCTCCGCCGCCGAGACGCGCGCGCGCCCCCGCGGCAGCCAGGATTGCCAGGCTTGCGGCATCCCCGCGGCCGATATCTGCACGGCCAGCGCCTGCTCCGCCGCAAACCAGGCCCGAGCGGTTTCCTCTGCGTTCCGTGCCGCCGCCTCTCTCTCCAGAGAGGCGCCGAGGGCTTGCCGCGCCTCCTCCAGACGAAAGTGTTGCAGCTTAGCCAAGCTGCGCGAAGGGGCCAGTCTGCGCGATGCGTTCATGGTTGGATTCAAACCCGTTTGGAAACCAATTTGGCTTTCTCCGTGCCTTGGTCTGCAAAACCGCCAACCATGCCTGTTTCTTTCGCATTTCTACGCATGTTTCTTCCGCATCTGCACGCATGTCGTGCAAACCTCGAACATTTGACCACGGGTTGCTGAATTTTCCACTAATCACATGCGCAAAGGGCTTCCCAAATTCCCAAACACCGATCAAACTGCCGCAAAACCCCTTGGAAGGAGGAATACACGATGCCGCTTTCGCGCCGCCAGACTCTGCGCACGCTCGGCCTTGGCGCTGCCACGCTCGCCGCGCCCGCCGTGATGCGCCATGCCGCTTTGGGAGCCGATCCCATTACCGTGGTCGGCATTCATGATGCTTCCGGCGGATTGGATATTTACGGCCTGCCGATGATTGCCTGCCTTTCCTTCGCCGTTGACGAAGTGAATGCCGCAGGCGGTCTGCTCGGGCGCGAAATCAAGCTGATCAATTACGATCCGCAATCGAATATTCAGCTCTATACGCAGTTTGCCACACAAGCGGCGACTTCGGACCATGCAGCCGTCGTGCACGGCGGCATCACCTCGGCGTCGCGCGAGGCGATTCGCCCGATTTTGCGGCGCTATCGCACGCTATACTTCTACAACACCCAATACGAAGGGGGCGTGTGCGATCGCAATTGCTTCTGCACCGGGTCAACCCCCGCGCAGAACGTGCAGAAGCTGGTTCCCTACGTGATGCAAAAATGGGGAAAGAAAATCTACATCCTCGCGGCCGATTACAATTACGGCCAAATCACCAGCAAATGGGTTACCAAATACTGCCGTGAGAACGGGGGCGAAGTCGTCGCCGCCGACTTTTTCCCTCTCAACGTTACGGATTTCGGCGCCACCATTCAGAAAATCCAGCAAGCCAAGCCGGATATGGTGATGTCGGTGCTGGTGGGCGGCGCGCATGTTTCGTTCTATCGCCAATGGGCGGCGGCGGGGATGAAGAAGAAAATTCCGATGGCGTCCACCACTTTGGGCGGCGGCAACGAAACGCTTCTGCTGACCCCGGAAGAAGCCGACGGCATTGTGGTAGCCTACAGTTATTTCCAGGAAGTGGATAATCCGGCAAACAAAGAATTTTTGCAGAAATTCCATGCCAAGCTCGGCGATAAGGCGCCTTATCTCGGCGGTGAGCTTGCCATGCGCACCTATGTCGGTTTCCATCTTTGGGCCGAAGGCGTGCGACGGGCAAAAAGCACGGACCGCATGAAGGTGATCGAAGCGCTGGAAAGCGGCATCGCTTTCGACGGCCCGCCCGGGCGCACCGTGATCGACGGCAAAACCAACCATGTTTCGCTCGATGTCTATCTCGCGGAAGTCGCCAATCGCGGCTTTAAGGTTTTGGAACATTTCCCCAACCAGCCGCCGGCGGATACCGCATCGGTTTGTGATCTGAAGGCGCACCCCAATACCGATAAGCAATTCGTGATCGATGTGAAAATCTAAGAGGGGGTTGGTTTGGATCTTCTGGTGGCGGTGGCGCTGCAGGTGATGACCGGCATCGCCACCTTGTTTCTGATCAGCCTCGGCCTTGCCGTGATCTTCGGCATGATGGGGGTGATCAATCTCGCGCATGGCGAGTTCCTGATGCTCGGCGGTTATGCCGCGATTCTTTCGGTGCGCCATGGCATCAATCTCTGGGTTGCCATGTTTCTCATCGCCCCGCTTGCGGTGGGGCTCTTCGGGCTGATTGTCGAGCGGCTGATGATCCGCCGCCTTTACGGGCAGATGGTGGAAACCATGCTGGCCACCTGGGGGCTTTCGCTGGCGCTGATCGGTATTGTGACCATGGTCTTCGGCAATACCGTGGGCGGCTTTTCCGCACCGTTGGGCAGCGTGCAGGTGGGGAAGTTTCAGTTCTCGGCCTATTCGCTGTTTTTGATCGGCGCAGCGGGCCTCTTGGCGGTTTTGGTCTGGATCGTCCTGCGCCGAACGCCTTACGGCTTGCTCGCGCGTGGCACGATGCAGAATGCGGAAATGGCGGCAGCGCTCGGGGTAGCAACCGAGCGCGTCTACGCCGTGACCTTCGCTTTGGGTGCCGCGCTCACCGGCCTTGCGGGGGGTTTACTGGCGCCGCTTTCGGGCGTGGTGCCCACCATGGGCACCGCGTATATCGCCAAGGCGTTTATCACCGTGATCACCGGCGGCGCGGCCATGCTGGTCGGCACGCTTTCCGCTTCCGTATTGCTCGGGGCGGCCGGCGTGCTCGGCACGTTTCTCACCACCCCGGTTTTGGGTGAGGCGGCATTACTGGCGCTGGCTATTGTCTTGGTGCGGCTGCTGCCGCGTGGCATTACCGGGCGGTTTTTCCAGAGGGCGCTGTGAGCCGGAAGCTTTTTCTCGAAATCGCGATCGCGCTTTTCCTGGCGCTTGCCGCGGCGCTCGTTCTGCCGCGCGTGCTGGCGCTTTTTGCGTTGATCAACGCCACGGTCTTCATCGCCATGGCGGTTTTGGCGTTGAGCCTTGGGTTGATTTGGGGGTTCGGCGGCATTTTAAGCTTTGGGCAGACCGCCTTTTTCGGCCTCGGCGGCTATGCTTATGCGGTTGCCGCCATCAATTTCAACGATTCCCTCTACGCCGTGCCGATCGCGCTTCTGGTTCCCACTTTGGCCGCCGCCGGTTTGGGTTATTTTATGTTTTACGGTCGCATCAGCGATGTTTATGTCGGCGCCATCACGCTCACCGTTTCGCTGATTTTGTTCAATTTCGCCAATTCCACCGCGGGGGAGGAGTGGCGTATCGGCGAGGCGCCCTTGGGTGGTTTCAACGGCATTCCCTCTACGCCGCAGTTGAATGTTCCGGGTAACCCGGATGCGACACTTTCCCCGCAAGCCATTTTCATCGTTGCCGTCTTCGCGCTGGCGCTTTGCTACATTCTGGCCAAGCTTCTGCTTGCCGGCCGGTTCGGGCGCGTGGTGGTGGCAATCCGCGAGAATGAAACGCGTGCGGAACTTTTGGGTTATGACGCAAGGCGCTACAAGCTCGGCATTTTCAGCTTGGGCGGCGCGATTGCGGGGCTTGCGGGAATTCTTTTTGCGAACTCGGTTTTCGTCAGCCCCACGATGTTTTCGCTGTTCTATTCCGGGCAGCTGATCATTTGGGTGATGGTGGGCGGACGCGGCACGCTCCTGGGCCCGATTTTGGGGGCGTTTCTCGTGCAAGCCATAACCACATGGGCGGGCACGGAGCCGCGCTTAAACCCGAATGCGATCCTGGGAATTTTGCTCATGCTGGCCGTGATGGGCATGCCGAGGGGCCTGCTGCCTACGCTCCGCCTGGCGTGGGGACGGCGGCGGGGAGTGCAGTTGGCATGAGCATGCTGCTTTCCGCACGCGGCGTGGCCATGCATTTCGGCGGCGTGGCCGCGGTCGACGGGGTGGATTTTTCGGTGGCCGAGGGCGAGCTCCGCGGCTTGATCGGCCCGAACGGCGCCGGCAAAAGCACGTTTTTCAAATGTCTGACCGGCCAATTGCGCCCTACGGCCGGCACTATCTTCTTCCGAGACCGCAACATTACCGGGATGCAGCGCTTCGCGATCGCGCGCATGGGAATCGGCATCAAAACGCAAGTGCCCTCTTTGTTTGACGGGTTAACGGTCCGCGAAAGCGTGATGATTGCACTGCGCCGCTTCCTGGCCGAACGCGAGGCCCGACGGCGCGCGCAAGCCATCCTGGAGCGCTTCGGCCTTGACGGTTTGGCGGAGACCGAAGTGGGCCGGCTTGCGCACGGCCAACGCCAGTGGGTAGAGCTTGCCATGGTGATCGCCCCGGAGCCCGCGCTGATTTTGCTGGACGAGCCCACCGCCGGCATGAGTGCCGAGGAAACCCGCCGAACCGCCGCGCTTATTCGCGAACTGAACGCGCGGCATACGTTGATCGTGGTGGAGCACGATATGGCGTTTATCCGCGCCATTGCCCATACCGTTACGGTCTTGCACCAAGGACGCGTGCTTGTGGAAGACGAAGTGGCAAAGGTGCTTGCGGATCCGCGCGTGCAAAACGTTTATCTCGGGCGGCAGGTGCAACCGGCATGATGGAAATCCGCGATCTTGAGGCCGGCTACGGGCGTATCCGTGTGCTGAACGGGGTTTCGCTGCGCATTGCCGAAGGCGAGTGCTTGGGCATTCTCGGGCATAACGGCATGGGCAAAACCACGCTGCTTCGCGCCATTATGGGGCTGCTGCCCGCCACGGCCGGCTCCATCCGCTTTGCCGACGCGGAGATCACGCATTGGCCTGCGCATCTTCGTGCCCGGCGCGGAATCGGCTATGTGCCGCAGGGGCGGCAGATTTTCCCGCAACTCAGCGTGATCGAAAATATCCGCTTCGGGGCATTGGCCAAGGGCGGTGCCGAGCTTGATCGGATTCTTGCCGAAATTGGAGAGGAATTTCCCGAACTCACCCGGCTTGCCACGCGCATCGGCAGCACGCTTTCGGGCGGCGAGCAGCAGCTTCTTGCCATTGCGCGCGCGCTTGCGGGCAGGCCCAAGCTGTTGCTTCTGGACGAACCGACGGAGGGCATTCAGCCTTCCATCGTGCAGGCCATCATGGCGCGGCTTTCCGAATTGCGGCGGGCGCGCGGGCTTGCCGTCTTGCTGGTGGAACAAAACCTTGATTTTATTCACGGGCTTGCCGATCGGGCCGCACTGATCCATCGCGGCCGCATTGTCCGGGAGCTTTCCCGCGAGGAACTGAACGACCCCTCGCTGATGGAAGAATTCATCGGTGCCGGCGGGTAACGAAAACGGAAAAGATGAGAGAATTTTCCGGGCGCTGGGTCAGCGTACGACATTCTGCCTTGCCCATGATCGCATGTAAGGAACAAGCAAGATAAGCACTGCCGCCGGCCAGATAATTTCAAAGAGATTGATGATGCCGTAATTGTTCGGCGCGTAATTTTTGTTGACGAACGCGTCATAAAGATGACCGTAGTTGCAACCGAGAAAAAAGATGGACGTCGCGATTCCGGTTGCGAGCCAAAACGGGCCGCGCCAGCGGATGCACATTAGCCCGAGCACGCCATAGGAAAGATCGGCAACCGCGACCTCGAACTGAAACGGGCTTCCCGGCTGCCAGCCGATGCTTCGGGCGATGGCATCGGCGGTAAAGGTATGGACGATAAAGGCGAGTATTCCTGCCACGCCGCTGCCGATGATGAGCAGATAAAGCAACAGAACTTCAAACACGCGCTCACGTGTGCGGGGTTTCGACCCGGCATAGAGATGAACAAGCGTGCCGGCGGCAATCGCGAAGGTATACAGCAAGTAAATCATTGTGCTTGTTTCCTCCCTAAGATAAGACTGTGGGTGGCATCCCCTTCCCACAGAAAAAGGCGATTCTCAGCGGATTTCAACCGCTTCCTTCTTCTTTGCTTTGGTTCGCAACAAAACGCTCCAGCCAATGGATGTTATAGTCGCCGGACTGAAATTCCGGGGCCTCAACAATACGCCGATGCAACGGCAAGGTGGTTTTGATCCCCGCAATGACGAATTCTTCCAAAGCACGCCGGAGCCGCGCAATCGCCTGCGCACGGCTTGGCGCATGAACAATCAGCTTGGCGACCAAACTGTCGTAATGGGGGGGCACGCGATAGCCGGCATAAAGCGCCGAATCGACGCGCACGCCGAGCCCGCCGGGGGGATGAAACGCCGTGACATGGCCGGGCGATGGGGCAAAGGTTTGTGGGTCTTCGGCCGTCACCCGGCATTCGATGGCATGGCCGTAAAAGCCGATATCGCTTTGGCTGTAGCCGAGCTCCTCACCCGCGGCGATGCGAATTTGCTCGCGCACCAGGTCGATGCCGCAAATCATTTCGGTCACAGGATGCTCGACCTGCAGGCGGGTGTTCATTTCAATAAACGCGAATTCTCCGTCCTGGTATAAAAATTCCAGCGTGCCGGCATTGCGATAACCAAGCTGCGCCATGGCGGCGCACACCCGTTCGCCTAATGCATTCCGCACCTCGGGCGTGATCGCCGGCGAGCCCGCTTCTTCGAGAAGCTTTTGATGGCGCCGCTGCAAGCTGCAGTCGCGCTCGCCGAAATGCACGACATGCCCGTGCGAATCCCCAAAAATCTGAATTTCGATGTGGCGCGGCTTATCGAGATATTTTTCCAGATAGACGGCATCGTTGCCGAACGCCGCCCGCGCCTCGGCACGCGCCAGCCGAAAGGCTTGTTCCAGAGTCTCCGGGCCTTCCGCCACCTTCATCCCGCGCCCGCCGCCGCCGGCAGCGGCTTTCACCAACACCGGATAGCCGATGCGATCGGCCACCCGACGCGCCGCCTCGAGGCTGGAAACCGCCCCATCCGAGCCGGGCACCAGCGGAATGCCGAGAGTGGCCAGCGTGGTCTTCGCTTCGATCTTATCGCCCATCATGCGAATATGGGCGGGGGAAGGGCCGATGAAGGTCAGGCCGTGCGCCTCGACCATTTCGGCAAAATCGGCGTTTTCCGAGAGAAACCCGTAGCCCGGATGAATGGCATCGGCAGCCGTAATCGTCGCGGCGGAGAGAATTGCCGCCATATTGAGGTAACTTTCCCGCGCCGGCGGCGGGCCGATGCACACGCTTTCATCGGCAAGGCGCACATGCATGGCATCAGCATCCGCCGTGGAGTGCACGGCAACGGTTTGGATCCCGAGCTCGCGACAGGCGCGCTGGATGCGCAGGGCGATCTCCCCACGATTGGCAATCAAGACTTTCTGGAACACGGAGAACCTATTCCAAAATCAACAGGGGTTGTCCGTACTCCACCGGCGCGCCGGAAGCGACCAAAATCCGCACCACCTTGCCGGCGCGCGGCGCTTTGATCTGATTGAAGGTCTTCATGGCCTCGATCAACAACAAGGTCTGCCCTGCGCTGACCTCTTGACCCACGGTCACAAAGGGAGGCGCTCCCGGCTCAGGAGAAAGATAGACGACTCCGACCATCGGGCTGGTTACGGCGCCCGGATGGTTTTCCAAGGCCTTCTCGGAAACGGGCGAAACGGCGGGAGCACTTGTTGCGGCAGCGGCCGGCGCGGCCTCTGCGGGCGGCGGCGCGGCCAAAGCGGCAAACGCCTGGGTGGGAGCGGGCGCGCGCACCACGCGGATGCGGCTGTCCTTTTGCGCGACCTCGATTTCCGTCAATCCCGTCTCCGTCAGAATGGCGGCAAGCGCGCGAATGGCCTCGGCATCGAACGGAAGGCCGGTCATTTCCCCTGCTCCTGAAGGATTTCCGCAAGCGCCCGCAGAGCCAGCACATAGCCGCGCGCGCCAAGCCCGCAGATCACCCCGAGCGCCGCCTTGGAGACATAGGAGTGTTGGCGGAATTCCTCGCGTTTATGAATGTTGGTGAGATGCACCTCAATCACCGGCAATTGCACGGCGAGCAGCGCATCCATGAGCGCAATCGAGGTCGTGGTATAGCCGGCCGGGTTGATGACAATGCCCTGCGCCCGCCCGCGGCACTCCTGCACCCAGGAGACAAGCTCGCCCTCGCCGTTGGTCTGCCGAAAATCGATGGCAAGACCCAATGCTTCCGCGGCCTCGGCGCAGAGTGATTCGACATCGTCAAGGGTTTGCTCGCCATAGAGCTCGGGCTCGCGAAGGCCGAGCAAATTAAGGTTCGGGCCGTTGAGAACGGCAATGAGCGGAGGTGTCATGGGTCTGCGCCACTAGCATGGCCGGAAGCAACGGTCCACGTGCTTCGGCGGGTTGGAGCGGGTGAGGGGAATCGAACCCCCGTAACCAGCTTGGAAGGCTGGGGCTCTACCACTGAGCTACACCCGCACCCTGGTGGAGGGGGTTGGATTCGAACCAACGTAGGCGTGCGCCAACAGATTTACAGTCTGCCCCCTTTAGCCACTCGGGCACCCCTCCAACGGGGCTCATGCCGTTCGTCTATGGCCAAGCCGGCTTACTTGTCAACGAAGCGTGCTTGCTGCGCGTTAAAAGAAAAGCCCAAGAAGCCTGCTTGGTAGACGGGCGTGCCGCCGCTGTCGCTTACCAAGACCGGGGTTGGCGGATTCTCCGGCGTGGGGAGCGGTTGCACAGGCTGGTGCCGCCCGGAGCCGCGCTGCGCCACCCGAGGCTCCGGCTTGGCCGGTGCGGAAACCGGTGGCGGAGCTGCTTCCCCCCCCTCGCTGCCGCGCAGGGAGAGCAGCAAAAACGTGATCTGATTACGTCCGAGATCGATGGCAAGATCCAGCGGGGTTTGCCCGAGCACGTTGCGTGCCTCCAGCACGGCGCCGCGTGAAATGGCCTCTCGCGCCGCCGCCAGATCGCCGCGGTCGATGGCATCGAACAATGCGTCGTTCGGGGAAAGCTCGGAAGGCGGCTTTTCCGGGGGCGCCACCGCCTCTTCCACCGAGGCGGCGCCCGGCAGTGCCGGCGCGGGCGGAAGTTTGGCATCCCCGCTATCGCCGGAGGACCCTCCGTGCATCGGCCCGCCGCCTACCGGGCCGAGATTGGGAAGCTGCGCAAAAGCCGGGGCCGCAAGAAACAAGAAGCCGGCCGCAGCCGCGAACCCGGCCGGCCGTGACAACCAACGGGCCATTCTTCGTCCACTCATGCCGCGTATCCCTCTTGGCTCTTTTCGCTCGGAAACTTCCGGCTAACTATTTAGCCACCACAAACCGAACGATAAATAGGCCAAATACCCGGCCCAGGCCAAGGAAGGGAGCAACAACAGCGCCGCGGTGTGACAATTTCGCCAAAACGCCATCACCGTGGCGAAGGAGAAAGCGCATAAGAGCAACGTTAAAAGGCCGCCTGCCGGAAGGTTGTGCAAGACGAAAAGCACCACCGGCCAGAGGGCGCCGAAGAGCAGCAGCCAACCCCAGATCCGCAAAGGGGCGGAGGCGCCGATCCGCTGCCAGACCAACCAGGCCGAAAGCCCCAAAGGGAAGGACAACGGGATGAAAGCCTGGCCGAGAAGAAGACCCGGGAGGGCTCCCGGCGGATGGCGTAGCCCGAGATACCAGCCCTGTCCGCCCGGCCCGGAGGCGGCACGGCCGACAATTCCCACCAAGAGCGCAAGCCCGACAAACCCGATCAGTGCCAGCGCCGATGAGCCTTTTCCGGGCGCCCCGGGCGAAGCGCCCCATTCCGGCGGCTCGGACTTCAGGAAGACACGACCCTCCTCAAAACAAGCAGCGCGCTTTTGCCGTCTCGGAAATCGCGCAAGTTCAGCGTCCCTCCCGGCGCCAGGCGAGCAAGACAAACCCGAGCATCAGCGGCAGCGCCACCCATCCGGGCAAAAGCGGCAGCACGGCGACACCGGTCACCACGTAACCGTCGGTGCGGGGAAGCCCGATCCAGTTCGCCCCGCTTCGCGTGCCGATCCGGTCCACCGTGCGGAGTTCCGGAGCACCGTTCGGATCAAGCCAATGCACCGAGCCGTCGGTGGCGCGCACCACCGGGGCAAGCTTTGAAGCCGTGGCACGAAGGTCTTGAAGCTCCAGCGGATTTGCCGTGCCGACGGCGGCAAATGCCGAGCGGGTGCCGTCGCTGACCTGCCAGACGCCGGGGATGGTGGCCGGAACAGAGGCCTCGCTTTCGCCCGGGCCTGTCGGGTTCAGGGTCTGCTGACGGCGCGCCCCGTTCGGATCCGTAATGGTCACCGCTGCCAGCGGCCGATCCTGAAGTGTTCTTTCCGTGATCACCAACCGCTCGCCCTGTATGCGCGCAGTGAGCGTATTTTCTTCCAATTCCGGTTCTTTCATCAGCCAATGGATCAGCCGGCGCAACAACTCGCCCTGCGGACCCCCGCCTTGGTGACCGCGCGACCAAAGCCAAATCTGATCCGAAAGCAAGAGCGCAATGCGCCCCTTGCCCACCCGGTCTAGAATCAGCAGCGGCTGGCCGTCCTCGGCTTGCATCACCATTTCGCCATGCACATCGGTAACCGCCTCATGCCGATACCATGGCCCCCAATGCGGCGCGCCGTCCTTCTGCCAACCGGGCAAGTTGGCAGTGACGGGATGACGCGCCCCCAATGCGGTGACCAAGGGGCGGAACGGCCCGACCACCGTGCCGTCTTCCAAATCGGCCGGATTGGCCGGTAGAACTTCTCCGAGAGACGTCGCGGCAAGGCTCGCAATGCTGGCAAATTCCGGCCCCGCGCTCACCAACAACGCGCCTCCGCCGCGCACATAATCGGCGATGTTGTGTAGATAAGCGGCCGGCAGAATACCGCGATTTTGGAACCGATCGAGAATAATCAAATCGAATTGGCGGATTTTCAGCTGAAAGAGCTCGTTGACCGGAAATGCGATCAATGCAAGCTCGTTGAGGGGGGTGAGATCGTCCTTCTCCGGCGGGCGCAAGATCGTGAAATGCACCAAATCCACCGACGGGTCCGATTTCATCAACCGCCGCCAGGTGCGCTCGCCGGGATAGGGCTCTCCGGAAACCAGCAGTACGCGCAGCCGATCGCGCACGCCGTTGATGGTCACAATCGCGCGGTTGTTCAGGCTGGCGGCCTGGCCGGGAAGCGGTTCGACATGCAATTCCACAAAGCTCGGGCCCGCATGGGTGATGGGAATCTCCAACGCTTGCATCTGCCCCACGGGGACGCTTTCCGTCAGCGGCGGCTCGCCATCGCGGCGGATGGTGACGCGGGCGGTTGCCGAAGGATGCGCAACGCCGAGATCCTCCACCATGTAGCGCAAGCCGACCGAGTGGCCGACCACCCCGAAACTTGGCGCTTCCACAATGTGAATGCGCCGCTCGATTTCCTCCCCCTTGGCGGGGATGAGCACGTGCAGCGGGGCATCGCCCCAGGGTGCGCCGTGCGCGGTGAGCTTCGGCACGTCGTGCACCTCGCCGTCGGTAATCGCGATGACGGCGGAAAGCCGGGCGTGCGGCACATCCGCCAAAGCCCGGTTGATGGCGGCAAAAAGCTGGGTTCCGTGGCCCGGAGTGTCAGGCACTTCCACCGTGCGGAGATCAAGCCCACCGAGGCGGCTTGCGGCTTGCTGAACGGCTTCACGCGCGCGCTCGGCAAGCTCCATGCGGTTGCCGATCCGCATGGAGGCGGTGCGATCGACGACCAAAAGCGCGATATCGGGCAAGCCTTGGCGCGTTTCCTCCACCAAAGAGGGGCCGGCCAGCCAAAAGAGCAGAACGGCGAAGGCCAAGAGCCTGAGCCATGCTCCCCGCGCGCGGCGCAAAAGCGCCAGCGCAACGCCGAGCACGGCCACCAATGCCAGGGCAATGAGAAGCCAGGCCGGGATCAGCGGCTGGAAACGAAGCGAAGCGATGGCGTGATGCAAAGGCATCCGTTCCCCCTACTGCCCGAGCCGCTCAAGAATTGCAGGGATGTGCACCTGATCGCCCTTGTAGTTCCCGGTCAAAGCATACATCACCAAATTCACGCCGAACCGATAGGCAAGCAGCCGCTGACGCGCGCCTCCCGGGATCACCGCATAGACATTCCGGCCCTCGCTATCCACGGCCCAGGCGGCCGCCCAATCGTTGGCACCGATAATCACCGGGCTCACACTGTCGTTGGCGCGATCCTGGTCGCGCTGCACCCAAACCGGCGAGCCGGTGTAACGGCCCGGAAACTCCCGCAGCAGATAAAAGGCGCGGGCGAGAACGTGATCCGTGGTCAACGGCACCAGCGGCGGAATGTTGAGAACTTTGCCGATGGACATCAGCACGGCATTGGCGCCGGGGTTGAAGTCTTCGCCGGACCCGCCGCCGCGCGTATCAATCAGAATAATGCCGCCGCGGGCCATATAGTCGTTCAGCGCCGCCAAGGCCCGGGCGCTGAGCGGCGGGGCTTCCGTGCTGATCGGCCAATAGAGCAACGGATAAAAGCTGAGATCATCTTGGGCCGGCGCAACCGCCACCGGCTCGGCAAGTTCCGCCGCGGTGCGTTGGTTGACGTATTCGGAAAGGCCCTGAAGCCCCATGCGGGAGATCTGATCGATCTGCGGATCCCCCGTGATCACGTAGGCCAGGTGAATGCCGAGCGAGGGGTATTTGTCTGCCGCACCCTCCGCCGCGTGCGCCGAAAATGAACAGACCGCAAGCAAGGCCGCCAGCGTCGCCACGCGCCGCAGCCTGAGCAAGCCGCGCAAACCGAGCGAGACGAAGAGATCCAGCGCCAATACTATCACCGCCGCGGCAATGAGCGCGGGCGCCAAAGCCCGCTCGGGCAAGACCCGGCCCAAAGGCTCGATGCGCGCGCCGGGCACCGGGGCGGAGGCCGCCAACGCGGAAATGCTGCCCCCGAGGTTGAGCGCTTGGCGGTTATTCTCAGGCCCGTAGAGCCCCGGGGGATGTTGCGGAGAAACCGGCGTGCGGCCGAAGGCATTCGCGGCAAGCGCGGTTGCGGTGGGCGGCGGTGCACCCAATTGTCCAAATCCGTCCAAGGTTTGCGCGGGAGCCAACATGGTATTGCCTTGCGCTGCCGGGATCCCTGCAGAAAGTGCAACCAATCGGCGCAGCATGTCCACAAACAATCCGGAGAGAGGAAGGTTAGACCAATCCGCATTGGCAGTGACATGAAACAGCACGATCTTGCCTGCCCCGCGGGCGGCGAAGGTGACCAAGGGCGTGCCGTCGGTGAGACTTGCCCAAACGTGTTGGGCGATATCGGGCGCGGGATCGGCGAGAACCTGCCGGTTCACCAAAACCTCCTCGGGCACGGAAAGCCCGGCAAAGGGCGAATTGGCGGGAAACGGAGCCATATGCGCGGGCTTGCTCCACGAGAGCGCCCCGCCCAGCGCGCGATCGCCTTGCAAGAGCGCAACCGGCAGAAAACTATCCGGATGCGCCGCCGAACGCGGCCCTGCAAAGCGGATCAAAACGCCGCCGGCTTGCAGCCACTTGTCCAGCCGCTCCGCCTCAGCGCCCGGATTGACCACTCGATCCGTCAGCACCAAGACCGAGAGCGGCTGCTCCAGCAGGCTTTCCAGCGTGCCTTCGCGCAACTCGGCATACGGGGCAAGCGCACGGTGGACATAGTAAAGCTCACCGAGCAGTGGGGCTTCGGCTCCGGCCAGATCGCCGGCAAGCAAGCCCACCGGGCGACGGCGCCAGCGCTCGTCCAAAAGCCAATGCCCGCCGGCCGAAGCGGCGGATTTCAGCACCAGTTCGCTCAAGGTGTTGCGAAGTTCCGGAGGCAGGGGCAGAACCGCGCGCGCCTCCCCGCCGCCTTGGGGGAAGACGGCGGAAACCTCGGCCAGGCTTCGGCCGTCGGCGGTCTCGGCAAGCACTTGCGCCGGCAGCGTGTCCGTTCCCGGCACCTGGCCGACGCGAACGACCAACTGGCCCTTCTCATCCGCCGGCGGCAGAAGCACGCGCGCCTTCGGCGGATCCGGGCGGATTTCCACCACCGGCCCCAAACCCGCGAGCGCTTCGGCAAAGACGCGCACGTTCGGGGTATCCAGCCCGTCGGAAAAGTAAACTGCGGCGCTGACCTTGCCTTTCCAGGCGCGCAGCGCCTCCGCCGCGGCGCTGCGGTCGACCGGCCAAGGCTTCGGGGTGAGCCCTGCCAGGCGGGAGCGAAGCTCGGATGCAGGCACCAGCGGGCTTGCAAAAGAAGCACCGGGCTCCGCCGCGGGGGCCGTCAGAAACAGCGCGGCGTTGCGGCCGGATCGTGAAAGCTGCGCGAGCACGGAGTTTGCCGCCTCCGTCACGCGCGGCCATTCGCTTGCCGCCGCCCAGCCGTCATCGATCACCAACAGCACCGGGCCCGTTCCGGGAATGCCGTTGCCGGCGTTCAGCACCGGTTGCGCCAGCCCGAGAATGATCAAAGCCGCGGCGAGGATGCGAAGCGCCAAAAGCCACCAAGGCGTGCGCGCGGCAGTCTCTTCCTCGCTCGCCAACCCGGCTAGCAGGCGAATGGCGGGAAAGCTTTCGCGTCGCGGTGGCGGCGGGGTGACCCGCAGCAGCCACCACAGCACCGGCAGCGCGGCAAGCGCGAGAAGCACCCAAGGCGCGGCGAATGTGACGGGAAGAGAGAAGAGCGCGCTCACTGTCCGGCCAATGCCATATAAAGCCCAAGCAGTGCCGCTTGCGGCGGTTCACTCGTCCGATGCACGGAGACCGTCATCTGCGCTGCCGCGCAAAGCTCGGCCAGGCCGTCGATCTGGGCGCGAAGACGCCGCTGATAGGCTTCTCGCAAGTGTTCCGCGCGCGAGACCAGCATTTCGCCCTCCCGTTCCAACCCGACGAACTGCACGCGCCCTTCATAGGGGAGCAGCATCTCGGCCGGATCCAAGACCTGCAACACATGCCCGGTGACCGGAATTCCGGCCAGCCGCGTCAATACCGTTTTGATTTCTTCCAGCGGCGCCAGAAAATCGCCGATTAAGACCACGCGTGCGTGCCTGGGTAGGGGCGCGGAAAGCAGCACATTATCCTCCCCGGCCACGCCCTCGGCCAGCAATTCGGCGAGCCACTCAAGCGAGCCCGCGGCCGAGACCTGCCGCGGCCGGGCAACGCCGAGCAGCTGCACGCGTTCGCCGCCGCGGTGCAAAAGGGCGGCCAGTGCCAGCAGCAGAAGCTCGGCGCGGGTGCGTTTCTCCTCTTGTGCAAGCGGCGAGTGCCAACGCATCGAGGCCGAGGCATCCCGCCAGAGAAAGACCGTCTGCGCGGCAGCCCATTCGCGCTCGCGCACATAGGCGCGGTCGGATTTCGCGGATTGCCGCCAATCGATGCGGGAGGTGAGGTCTCCTTGCACGAACGGCCGGAATTGCCAGAACGCATCCCCGGAGCCGGGACGCCTGCGTCCGTGCACGCCCTGGAGCACGGTTGCGGCCACCCGTTGGGCCGCCACCAAAAGCGGAGGAAAGGTGGCGGCAAGCGCCTCGGCGCGGCGGGCAGCCTGAAACGACGTCATGCCAGGCGCTCGACCATCCGTGCAATGACGGCATCGATCGTGACCCCATCCGCACGCGCCTGAAACGTCAGCGCCATGCGGTGGCGCAGCACCGGCGGGGCGAGCGCAGCCACATCATCGATACTCGGGGCAAATCGGCCATCGAGCAGCGCCCGCGCCCGCGTTGCCAACATCAAGGCTTGGGCGGCGCGCGGCCCGGGGCCCCACGCGACATGCCTTTGCACCATGTCATCCGTCGTGGTTTCCGGCCGGCCGCCGCGCACCAAGGCAAGCACGGCCTCCAGCACTTTCTCGCCCACCGGCACATGGCGGATCAGGGCCTGCGCCGCCAAAAGCTTCTCTGCCGAAAGGATCCGCCGCGGCTCTACGCTCTCTGCACCGGTGGTGGCCAAAAGCATGGTGCGCTCGGCGGCGAGATCGGGATAAGGAACGTCAATTTGCAGAAGGAAGCGGTCAAGCTGCGCTTCCGGCAGCGGATACGTGCCTTCCTGTTCGATCGGGTTTTGCGTCGCCAGCACATGAAAAGGCTGCGGCAAAGCATGATCGACCCCGCCGACCGCGACGCGGTGCTCTTGCATGGCCTGCAAAAGCGCCGATTGCGTGCGCGGACTTGCGCGGTTGATTTCGTCCGTCATCAGCAGCTCGCAGAAGACAGGGCCGGGAACAAAGCGAAAGCTGCGTCGCCCATCGGCGCTTTCCTCCAGCACTTCGCTTCCCAAAATATCCGCCGGCATGAGATCGGGGGTGAACTGCACCCGCTTGGTGGTGAGGCCGAGCACCGTGCCGAGCGTTTCCACAAGTTTGCTTTTGCCAAGCCCCGGCACGCCCACCAGCAGCGCATGCCCGCCGCTCAAAAGCGTGATTAGGGTCTGATCCACAACCGCTTGCTGGCCGAAAATGATGCGTTCGACTTCGCTTCGGACCGCCGCAATCTGCGCGCCGAGCGCCTCAATCGCCTCTAGCAATGCTTCATTATCGTTCTGCCGGGGAAGGGCGGCGCTGGCCGACATGCCGTTGCTCCATTCGGTTCGGGTCAATCATCGTCTTTCTCAAAGATAGGACTTATCGGGCCGCTCTGCACCAGAGATCCCTTGCTCCACACAACACATATGTGCCGCTCGTGGATATCTGCCGCGCCTCGCGCATCCGCGCCCTGTGCAAACCTGCATCACCGTCGGGTTGTTCGTAATCCCTCTCCGAGATTAAAAGAGAAAACCGCCGAGAAATTCAATTCGGCGCTTCAAACCTGCCCCGTTGCTTCCTACTTCTGCTTACCGGAGGTCTCGCACAAAAACATTCGCGAGAAGCTGGAGGAAAATAGAAAAAGATTTTACTGAGTAGGCAGAATGGGCGGCCATTGCTCCAAGCGGGCGCCGGCGCTGTGGTTTTGCGATGGAAGCCCCGTCTGCTTCAGCGGATGTTCCGAGAAACGAGCGATGGTTCCCTTTGTTTTGAGAGGCGGCAGTGTGTGTGCGACAAAAAAGAAGATAACGCCATGACGGAGATCTTCTCGCGCAAATTGATGCTTCCCGCTTTGCTTCCCGGCGCCGCCGATCCGGGAAACGCCGTAACCTCCGAACCTTCCACGCCGTGCCGCTCGCATGAGTATGGGGATTTGCCTTTCGCCATCCGTCGGGACGGCACGTGGATGTATTGCGGCTGCCCGATCAAACGCAAAGAATTGGTCTGCCTGCTCGTCAGCCTGCTCAAGCGCGACGAGGATGGGCATTTCTGGTTGGAAACGCCAGCCGGCCGCGGGCGGATTCTGGTGGAAGATGCCCCATTCGTGGCGGTGGAACTGATCTGGGGCGGGTGCGGGCGGAGCCAGCAACTGAGTTTTCGCACCAATGTCGATATGATCGTTACGGCGGGGCCGGAGCACCCCATCCGCTTGTCTCATGATTTGCTGACTTGCGAGCCCACGCTTTATATTCAGATCCGGCCTGGTGCGGGGCGTTGGCCCATCGAAGCGCGCATTGCGCGGCCGGTGTATTATGAGCTGCTCGCCTTGGCCGAGCCGCACGTGGTCGATGGCCGCAAGCTCTCCGGCGTATGGAGTTGCGGGCGGTTTTTCGCGCTGGGAGAAATCTCGAACGATTAAAGCCGAAGACTTGAGGACAGGAGCCATTCCGTTTGATCCCAGCGCGCTTGCCGAAGAGCTTCAGGCTTTGGCGCGCGATCCCCCCACCTCCGATGAGAACCTTGCCTGGCTTGAGGCCGATCCGGTGCCGGCCGCTGTGCTCGTGCCCATCGTGCAGGCGGGAGAGCCGGCGGTTCTGCTGACCAAGCGGAATGCGCATCTCAATGCGCATGCCGGCCAAGTGAGTTTTCCGGGCGGGCGGATCGATGCCGGCGACCCCCACCCCGAAGCGGCGGCGCTGCGCGAAGCTGAGGAGGAGATTGGCCTGCCGCAGTCAGCGGTTTCCCTGCTCGGCCGGTTGCGCGAGCACATCACCGGCACCGGGTTTCGCATCACCCCGGTGGTGGGCATCATTCCCCCCGGGCTTCCGCTTCGCCCTTCGCCGGAAGAAGTGGAAGCGCTTTTTACGCTGCCGCTGGGGGTGCTGTTGGATCCGAGTTGCCCCAAGCGCGAGAAGGCATTTCTGCGCGGCCGCTGGCGCGAATACTGGGTCTGGCCGCATCCCGAGTATCACATCTGGGGTGCCACGGCAGCGATCTTGCTCCAGCTTGCCACGTTATTGCGCAAGCAGGCCAACACGTGACCGATTCGCCTGCGCGCGTGATCCCGCCTCCTGCTTTTCTGCATGATCCGGCGCTGCGTGCCGTGCTGGCCGCCTTGCCGGAAGCGCGCATCGTGGGCGGCGCGGTGCGCGATGCGCTGGCCGGGATCGAACACGATGCGGCCGATATCGATCTGGCCACTCCGCGCTTGCCGGAGCAGGTGATGCAAGCGCTGGCGGCCGCCGGGTTGAAGGCCGTACCGACCGGGCTTTCGCACGGCACCGTGACCGCCGTGGCCGACGGGCGGGGCTTTGAGATCACCACCTTAAGGCGCGACGTGAAAACCGACGGGCGTCATGCCGTTGTCGCCTTCACCGATGATTGGCGCGAAGATGCGGCGCGGCGGGACTTCACGATCAATGCGATGTCGATGACCCCCGCCGGAGAGGTTTACGACTATTTCGGAGGGATCGCAGATCTGGCCGCAGGGCGCTTGCGCTTCGTGGGCGAAGCGCGCCGGCGCCTGGCCGAGGATTGGCTGCGTGCACTGCGGTTTTTCCGCTTTTTCGCCCGCTACGGGCAGACGCCGCCCGATGCCGAAACCGCCGCCGCCTTACGGGACGCGGCCCCGCATCTCGATACGCTCTCGGCCGAGCGCGTCTGGAGCGAACTCAAGCGGATTCTGGCAACACCCGACCCGCGCGCGGCTCTTCGGTTGATGGCCGAACTCGGCTTGCTTGAAGCCGTCTTGAAAGCACCCTTCGATCTGAAAATGCTGGAGCGGCTTGTGGAGATCGGCGCGCCGGCCGAGCCGCTGCTCCGGCTCGCCGGCCTGTTGCGGAGCGGCGGGACGGAGCTTGCCGAGCGGCTGCGCTTTTCAAATGCCGAGCAGGCGCGGTTGACGGCCCTTCTCACCGGTCCTCGGCCGCAGCCGGAGGCAACGGAGGCGGATTTGCGCCGCCTGCTTGCCGAGGAACCTGCAGAAATTTTGTCCGACCGAAGCTGGCTTGCGCAAGCCGAACAGGGCGGCGAGCCGGCGCTTTGGGAAGGCTTGCGCAAACGCCTTGCCGAAATGCCGAAGCCCGAGTTTCCGCTGCGGGGCAGCGATGCGCTGGCGCTCGGCTTCGCGCCGGGACCCGAACTGGGCGAGGCGCTTCAAGCCGTGCGCAATTGGTGGCGCGCGGGCGGCTGCACGGCCGACTACGCCGCCTGCCTTGCGGAACTGGCGCGCCGCCGCCCGAGCTGATAAAGCAGCCCCGTTATGGACGCCGGTCTCGCTGCAGTGCAGCACAAGCAAGCCCTGGCCGTTTCAAGCCGCAGTTTGATGCTGCGTCTCTGGCGCGAGCATCTCCGCCGCTATCGCGCCCGTCTGGTCTGGCTTTTGGCGCTAACGGCCGTGATGTCGGGGGCGACGGCGCTTTACCCGGTAGTGATTCAGCGGGCCTTTGCGCTGTTCACCGCCAAAGATCCGCGCATTCTCTACCAAGTGCCGCTGATCGTGATCGCGGTGACCGGGCTGAAGGCGGCCGCGCAATATTTCCAGAACTTTGAAGTGCACCGGCTCGTGCTGCTGGTGATACGCGACCTGCAGCAGCGTCTGTTTGCTCATTTGACCCTGGCGGATCTGGCGCAGGTGGAACGAGAAGCCCCGGCCCAATTGGCCGCGCGCTTTACCACCGATGCCGTGGCTATGCGGGAATCGCTTGTCCGTTCCATGAACGGGCTGGCCGATGCGCTGACCGTTATCGGCCTGATCGCTTCCATGTTTTATCTCGACTGGCTGATGAGTTTGATTGCCGCGGCGCTCTATCCTCTGGCCGCGGTGCCGATCGAGCGGATCGGCCGGCGTATTCGCCATGCTTCGGGCAGCATGCAGGCCTTGATGGGCGAGACGGTGGCCTTCTTGCACGAAAGCTTTGCGCAAGCCCGCACGGTGCGCGCCTATCGGCTGGAAGCGAAAGAGCTGGCGCGGGCGGAAAGTGCCTTTACCAACCTCTATCGGGCCTTGCTCCGCATGACCCGAGGGCGCGTGCGGGTTGAGCCGGTGCTGGAAGTGCTGGGCGGCACGGCCGTTGCCGCCGTGATCGGCTTCGCCGGGTGGCGCGTCGCAACCGGGACGGAAAGCGTGGGCAATTTTACCGGCTTTGTCGCGGCGCTTTTGATTGCGGCAAGGCCGCTGCGGGCGTTGGGCTCGTTCAATGCGGCGCTGCAAGAGGGGCTCGCCGGCCTTGCCCGGGTCTTTCACCTCTTGGATGAACCGCCGCGCGTGGTGGATCCGCCGGCTCCGCGCCCGATGCCGGAAGGCGGCGGCCGCGTGGTCTTTGAGCACGTGCATTTTGTCTACCCGGACGGTCGAGTCGGGCTGAACGGGCTGAGCTTCGTGGCCGAGCCGGGGCGGATGCTCGCCATTGTCGGCCCTTCGGGGGCAGGCAAATCCACCGCGCTCGCGCTTATTCCCCGTTTGCAAGACGTCGCCTCCGGTGCCGTGCGCATTGACGGGGTGGATGTGCGGGAGCTCAGGCTTGCAGATCTGCGCGAGGCCATTGCCTATGTCAGCCAAGAGGCGGCGTTGTTTGACGATACCATCGCCGCCAATATCCGGCTTGGCCGCACCAATGCCGGCGAAGCCGAGGTGATAGCGGCTGCCCGCGCCGCCGCGGCGGAGGGCTTCATTGCGGCGCTGCCCGACGGGTTCGCCACCCGGGTCGGCCCGGGCGGGAGCTTTCTTTCCGGCGGGGAGCGGCAACGGGTGCTTTTGGCCCGCGCATTTCTTCGTAATCCGCGCATCCTGCTTTTGGACGAGGCCACGAGTGCGCTGGACGCGGAAAGCGAAGCCGCAGTGCAAAGGGCGCTTGCCCAATTGCGCCGCGGCCGCACCACGATTGTTGTCGCCCATCGCTTGGCCACCGTCCGGGACGCCGATTTGGTAGTGGTCATGGTGGATGGCCGGGTTGCGGAACAGGGCACGCATGCGGAGCTGATGGCCCGCAACGGCTTGTTTGCCCGGCTTGTCCGCACCCAGGCCTTGGTGCATTAGCCGCGGAATTTCCATCGGCTTGATGACCGAACCGTTCGGTTCTATATCCGCACCCTGTGCCACCTCAGGAAGGGCCAAAGGAGAACGCCGCGCATGGCCGGTTATGACGAAGACCTCTCCGAGACGCTGCCAAAAGAGACGCCCCGAGAGAGGGCAGACGCAGCCACGGCCGGCTCGGCGGGCGGGGCGGGAGCGGCCAAAGTCAAACTGGAGGCGGAAACGCCGGTAGAAGCCCCGGCGCAGCCGGTGACGCGCGAGCGCCCGGCGGAGCAGACGGAGGCGGATCGCAGCAAACGACGGCGCAGTGTCCTCGGCCGCATGGTGCTTCTGCTGGCGATTTTGGGCCTGATCGGCGGCGGCACCTATTATTGGTATCTCACCAAGGACGAGGAAACCACCGACGACGCCTATACCGACGGCCGCGCCGTGATGATTGCTCCCCAGGTCAGCGGCTATGTCGTCAACCTTGCCGTGAATGATAACCAGTTCGTGCACCGCGGGCAGCTCTTGGTAAAGATCGATCCGCGGCTCTATTCGGCCGCGAAGGCGCAGGCGGAGGCGCAGCTCGCTCTGGCCGAGGCGCAATTGCGCGCCGCGCGGGCGAACCTTGACCTGGCGCGCGTGACCTATCCGGCCCGCCTCGCCGGCGCAGATGCGGCGCTGGAGGTGGCCAAAGCCCAGCAATGGAAGGCCAATGCCGATTATCAGCGCCAGCAACGCATCAATCGTGCAGCCACGACGCAAGAGGTTATCGATGCGGTGACGGCGGCTTTGCGCCAAGCCTCGGCGCAAGTCCAGCAAGCCGAGGCGCAGCGCCAAGAGGCGGCGACGGTTCCGCAGCAAATTGCCGTGGCGGAAGCGCAGGTTCATCAAGCCGAGGCGCAGGTTGTTGCGGCGCGAGCGCAGCTCGATCAGGCCATTCTCAATCTCGGCTATACCAACGTGGTGGCGCCGCAAGACGGCTGGGTGACGAAGCGCAATGTGGAACAGGGCAATTTTGTCGCCGCCGGCACGCAAATCATGGCGTTGGTGACGCCGGAGGTGTGGATCACCGCCAACTTCAAGGAATCGCAGCTGGCGCGGATGCGGCCCGGACAAAAGGTTGCCATCCATGTGGATGCTTATCCGTTTTTGGACCTGCTCGGCCACGTGGACAGCATCCAACTGGGCTCCGGCTCGAAATTCACCGCTTTTCCGCCGGAAAACGCCACCGGCAACTTCGTGAAAATCGTCCAACGCGTGCCGGTGAAAATCGTAATCGACAAAGGGCTGGACCCGAAGCTGCCGCTGCCGCTCGGCATATCGGTGGAACCGACGGTTCGGCTGAAATGAACGGAGCGGCCGCGGAAGGCGCGTGGCGGCCGCAAGCGAACCCTTGGGCCATTGCGCTTGTGGTCACGCTGGCCACGTTTATGGAAGTTTTGGACACCACTATCGTCAACGTTTCGCTGCCGTATATTGCCGGCAGCATGTCCTCCAGCAACGATGAAAGCACATGGACGTTGACCTCGTATCTGGTGGCGAACGGAATTGTGCTGCCGATCTCCGGGTGGCTTTCCAACCTCTTCGGCCGAAAACGCTATTTTTTGATTTGTGTTGCCGCCTTCACGGTCTTTTCGCTCGCGTGCGGCCTTGCCACCAGCCTTTCCCAGTTGATTGTTTTCCGGCTTTTGCAAGGATTTTTCGGCGGCGGCCTGCAACCCTCTCAGCAGGCGATCGTGCTCGATACGTTTCCGCGCGAGCAGCGCAGTCGTGCTTTCGGCGTCGTGATGATGGCGGTGGTGGTGGCGCCCGTCATCGGGCCGACGCTGGGCGGCTGGCTCACCGATAACTTCAACTGGCGCTGGGTCTTTCTGATCAACGTGCCGGTGGGCATCGTCACTTTCATTTCCGTTGCGCAATTGGTGGAGGATCCGCCGTGGCTGAAGACGTTGCGAGACAAACAGCGGAGCGCGGGCATTGACTATGTAGGCCTTTCGCTGATCGCGCTCGGCTTAGGCGCGTTGCAAGTGGTGATGGACCGAGGCGAAGACGAAGACTGGTTCGGCTCGCGCTTTATCATCATCTTCGCCGTGCTCGCCGGCATCGGCATTCTCGGCGCAAGCGTCTGGTTGTGGTCGGCAAAGAACCCGGTGGTGAATTTGCGGCTCTTGAAGGACCGGAACTTCGCGGTGGGATGCCTGCTGATGTTTTGCCTGGGCGGAATTTTGTATTCCAGTGCCGTCATTATACCTGAGCTGGCACAAATCGTGCTGGGCTATACCTCGTTTCTTGCGGGGTTGTTGCTTTCGCCCGGCGCGGTTTTGGTGATCTTAACGGTGCCGATTGTGGTGAGTCTGATGCCGCATGTGCAGACGCGCTTCATTGTGGCATTCGGGTTCGCGGCACTCGGTTTGGCGTTGGTCTATTCGTATCGGATCACGCCGAATGTGGATTTTCTCACGCTGCTCTTGATGCGAACGGCGCAATCCTTCGGGCTGGCGTTTCTGTTCGTTCCGATCAGTACCATCGCATTTGCGACCCTGCCGCAAGAGGTGAACAACGATGCCACCGCCTTGTTCACCATGTTTCGCAATGTGGCGGGATCCATCGGGATTTCCGCCGCAACCTCGTTTGTCACCGAGCGCACCCAGGTGCGCATGGCGCACATGGTTCCGCATCTGACCCCACTGGATCCGGGCTTCGGCGCGCTGCTTTCCCAGCGCATGGAAACCTTGCGCGCTATGGGCACGGCGCCGGCAATGCTCGAAAAAACCGCGCTCGGTTCGATCGAGCAGACGCTGGTCACGCAGGCCTCGATCACCGCCTATATGGACGTCTTCGCCTATACCGCGCTGATCTGCTTTGCGGTGATGTGGCTTGCGTTCCTCTTCAGCCCGGTGAAGGGAAGCGCCGTGCCCGCAGGGCATTAAGGGGGCGGCTGGACGCAGGGGTGCATTTTCGATTATCCCGTCCGGGCACGAGGGATGGAAAGATGATCAACAAAATCGTCCGCAGTATGGCCGAGGCCATGGCAGGCATCAAAGACGGTTCCACCGTCTTCATCGGCGGTTTCGGCGCCGTCGGCCAACCCAACGCGCTGATTGACGGGTTGATCGAACAAGGCGCGAAAGACCTCACGGTCGTGGCGAACAACGCGGGCACGGGAAGGGTTGGGCTGGCGCGCTTGATGGAACTCGGCCGCGTGCGGAGGATTGTGTGTTCCTATCCGCGCAGCACGGGTTCGGTGGTGTTTGAGGAGCTTTTCCGCGCCGGCAAGATCGAGCTCGAGCTGGTTCCGCAAGGCACGCTTGCCGAGCGCATGCGCGCGGCCGCTGCCGGCATCGGCGCTTTTTTTACACCGACAGGCTTCGGCACAAAGCTTGCGGCCGGCAAGGAAACGCGCGAAATCCAAGGGCGCATGCAAGTCTTGGAATACGCGCTGAAAGGGGATGTGGCCTTGATCGAGGCCTGGCAGGCCGATCGCTGGGGCAACCTGACGTATCGGCTCTCGGGGCGCAACTTCAACCCGGTCATGGCGATGGCGGCGGAGCTGACCATTGTTCAGGCGCAGCACATTGTCGAACTGGGTGAGATCGACCCCGAGGTAGTGGTCACGCCGGGAATCTTTGTCAATCGCGTCATCCACGTCCCTTACGGGGACCCGCCGATCTAAGGGAGGAGAAGCAAAATGGACCAAGCAACGCCAGTGCGGCCATTGGGGCGCAACGAGATGGCGGCCCGGGTGGCGGCGGACATTCCGGAAGGATGGTATGTGAATCTCGGCATCGGCATTCCCACTTTGGTGGCCGACCATGTGCCGCTGGAACGCGAGGTGATTTTCCATTCCGAAAACGGCGTGTTGGGCATAGGCCCCGCGCCGGCGCGGGATGCGATCAACCCCTGGCTGATCAACGCCGGCAAGCAGCACGTCACGCTGCGCAAAGGCGGTGCGATCGTGCACCATGCCGACAGCTTTGCCATTATCCGCGGCGGGCATTTGGACCTTTGCGTGCTGGGCGCGTTCGAGGTTGCGGAAAACGGCGATATGGCGAACTGGGCCACCAGCGAAAACGATACGGCTCCGGCGGTGGGCGGAGCTATGGACCTTGCCGTCGGCGCCCGGCGGGTTTGGGTGGTCATGGAACACACGACCAAAGACGGCAAGCCGAGGCTCGTGCGGCGCTGCAGCTATCCGTTGACCGCGCTCGGCGTCGTCTCCCGCGTTTATACCAATCTTGCCGTGCTGGACGTGACACCGGCAGGCTTCGTGGTGCGTGAAATGATCCCCGGCCTCACGCTGGAAGCGCTGCAGGCGCGCACCGAGGCCAAGTTATCGCTTCCGGCCTAGCCGTTATGCGGCTTTCCGATGCCGAGCCGCTGGTGCAGGCGCGGCTGGATGCGCGTGCTTTTTTCTTGATGACGGTGCTTTGCCTTTCCTGGGGGCTGCAGCAGCCCGTGATCAAGCTCGCCGCGCTGCACGGCCTGCCAACCCTGGTGCAGGCGGGGCTGCGCTCGCTTATCGCCGCCGCCGCCATCTGCCTTTGGGTGGCCTGGCGCGAGGGCGGAGCAGGCGTGAAAGCGCTCTTTTTGCCCGATGCCACGGGCAAGGCAGGCGTGCTGATCGGCTTGGCGTTCGCCGCGGAATTCGTGTTTTTGTATCTCGGCTTGCAGCATACCACAGCCTCGCGCGGCGTTTTGTTTCTTTACACCGCGCCGTTTTTCGTTGCGATCGGCGTGCATCTTTGGGTGCCGGCCGAGCGGCTCGGCCCTTGGCAGGTCCTCGGGCTGCTAAGTGCCTTCATCGGAGTTGCCTTGGCGCTGAGCGACCGGCTGGAAGGCGGGGGAACCTTGCTCGGCGACGGCTTGGAGATGCTTGCCGCCGTCTTTTGGGCGATCACCATCGTGATGACCAAGGCCATCCGCGCGCTGCGCCTGGCGCATTCCGCTCGCGTGGTGTTTTTGCAGCTTGCCGTCTCCACCCCGCTTTTGCTCGGCATCGCCCTCGCTTCGGGCGCGTGGGCCGAGGCGCAGCCGAGCTTGCCGGCGTTCGGACTGCTGCTCTATCAGTCCTTGTTGGTTGCTTTCGTCACCTACCTCGCATGGTATTGGCTGATCGTGCACTACCCGGCAGGACGGCTTTCGGCTTTTTCTTTCCTCACGCCCCTCTTCGGCATTCTTGCGGGGGCGCTGTTGCTGAACGAACCGGTTTCCCCATCGCTTCTCTTGGCACTCGTCTTCGTCGCAGTCGGCCTTTATTTGGTGAACGGTCGCCATTCCGGTCCTCGCCCAAGCATGACGGATTAACGCAGCAGGAGCATCGCGCGGATGGAACGGGTTCCTCTCCTCACACAGCGGCGTATCGAAGCGGCCTTCGCGAAAGGCGTTTACGATGAGATGGTAACGGCTTTCGGCGAAGAGGCGGCCCGGCGCGTGCTGGCCAACGCCGTGCGCCGCATGGCGCGCGCCTCGGGCGCCGAATTGGCGCGCAAGGCGCCGGCGGGCGCGCCCGACCTGAAAACTTTCCGTGAGATCCTCAAGCTTTGGACGGAAGAGGATGCGCTTTCGCTGGATGTGCTGAAATCCACCGAGGAGGAACTCCACTTCAACGTCACCCGGTGCCGTTACGCCGAGATGTATCGGGCCATGGGGCTTGCCGAACTGGGCGGTATTCTGTCCTGCAACCGCGATGGTGCGCTCTGCGAAGGCTATGACCCCAAGCTCCGGCTCACCCGCACACAAACCATTATGGAAGGGGCGCCGTATTGCGATTTTCGCTATCGGCGCACGCCCTGAACGGGTCACGGCGGGCGGAGGGCGCGTGGCCAAACAGAGCGCCGGTTTGCTGCTCTTTCGCCGTAAGGGCGGCCGGCTGGAGGTCTTTCTGGTGCACCCCGGTGGGCCGTTCTGGGTGCGGCGGGATACCAATGCCTGGTCGATCCCCAAAGGGGAATTCGGCCCCGATGAAGATGCCCTGACGGCGGCCAAGCGCGAGTTTCACGAGGAAACCGGCGTTCAGATCGAAGGCGCGTTTCTGGAACTTCCGCCGCTGAAGCAGCCCGGCGGTAAAATCGTGCATGCCTTTGCCGTGGAGGCGGATTGCGACCCCGCCGTGATCCGAAGCAACACGTTCAGCATGGAGTGGCCGCCGAAATCCGGAAAACTGCGAGAATTTCCGGAAGTCGACCGCGCCGCGTGGTTCGATATCGAAACCGCGCGCGCCAAGCTGCATCGCGGTCAGGTGGCGCTGCTGGACGCCTTGCGGGACCGCCTCCGCGAGAGTGCGTCAAGCGTCAAGCCGTCCGATTAAAGATATCTTGAACCTTGAAGCGCAAAAGCGCATGTTTTTGGCATGTCGGCCTTTGTTCGCCGCATTCCGGAAGGCGATACGCGCGAGCGCTTGGTTTGCGCCGTATGTGGCCACGTTGCTTACGATAACCCCAAAGTGGTCGTGGGCTCGGTGATCGGGCATGACGGCAAAGTCCTGCTTTGCCGCCGTGCGATTCCGCCAAGGATCGGCTTTTGGACCTTGCCGGCCGGGTTCTTGGAGCTCGGCGAAACCATTGAAGAGGGTGCGCGGCGCGAGGCGCTGGAAGAAGCCTGCGCAAACATCGTTTTGGACGGAATTCTTGCGGTTTATTCGATCTCCCGCATCGGCCAGGTGCAGGTGATTTTCCGCGCGCGCTTTGCGGGGGATGCGCTCTTTGCGGCCGGGGCGGAAACTGCGGAAGTTTCCTTATTTGCCTGGCACGAAATACCGTGGGACGCCATTGCGTTTCCCTCGGTGCGCTGGGCGCTTGAGGTCTGGCATGCCAACAAAGAAGGCGCGTTGGGTGCGCCCGCCGCCAATCCGCCGGAAGATCTTCGCGGCATGCGCCAGCTTCCGGCCGAGGGACCAGTGCGTCCATGAACAAGCGGCAGACGGGTTATGCAGTGGTGTTTATGGCCGGGCTGATCGCCGCCGGGCCGCCGCCGGAAACCGAGACTTTTGTTCCGGCGCCGGTGCCGGATAGCAATGCAACGGTACCGAGCCAACCGGATGCGCCGGCACGCCCGGGGCCGTCACTTTCACCAAAGCTTTGGGCTCCGGTTCCAACCGTCGGAGGGTCGGCTGCGAACAGCGGACCTCCTATGCCGGGGCTGACCAACGAAGGGGCCAAGGAACGGTATAATTTGCCGACCCCGGGGGTGACCCTGACCGTGCCGCTGAAATAGCCGGTCGGGACAAGACCCGCGCGCGCTCGGGTCTCGAGAAGGGGGGCACGAGGCCCGCTGTGCCTCAAACCTTCTGCTTGGGACGCAAATCCCGAAGCCGAGGACGCGAGAGAGGCCGCGGCGTCGCATCCGGAGCACGCGCTTTGATCTCCGCCTGGATCTCCGCCCGCTTTTCGTGGATGGAGGCAATCACCGGGCCCATCGGAATTCCCACATCCACCAAAACGGCTTCGGCCAATTGAAGGCTCGCTTCGATGGTTTCCGGCACCGCGTCAAAGGCGCCAAGTCGATAGAGGTGCGCCGCGTGAGCGGCATCGCGCGCGCGGGCCACAATACACATGTCCGGACGCAGGCGAAGCGCAGAGACGATGAGTTGATCCGCCACACGGGGGTTATCTAGCGTGACCACCAAGGCCAAGGCGGAGGAAAGCTGCAGCTGCCGGAGCAGCGCGGGATCCGTGAGGTCTCCGAAATAGGCGTTGCAGCCCTCGGCCCGAGCGCGCGCAACAAGGTCTGCGTCGCGATCGATGGCGACGTAAGGAATGCGGTGCACGCTCAACAGATCCGCCACAATCCGGCCGACCCGGCCGAACCCGGCGATAATGACCTTCGGAACATCGCCCACCGACGGGGCAAAAAGCGCGGCATCCGCTGGCCGATGTTTTTTAGTTCTTCTTTCCACCTGAAGCCCGAGCGCATGCAAGGGTGGCACCAGGGCCATACTCAAGGCCACAAGCAAAAGGGCCAACCCGGCAAGCGAGGGGCTGATCATGCCGTGGCTGGCGCCGGTATTTAAAATCACGAAGCCGAATTCGCCGCCGGGGCCGAGCAGCATGCCGGCCTGCAAGCCGATGCCCCAGGGAATCCCGACCAGGCGCGCCAAGACAACGGTCAGCGCCGCCTTAAGCCCGATAATCCCGACAAGCCCGGCGAGCACGATCAGCGGCTCTGCAAAGAGCTGACGGAGATCGAGGCTCATCCCGACCGCAACCAGGAAGACCCCGAGCAAGAGGCCTTTGAACGGAGCGATCATCACCGCCACTTGATGGCGATATTCCGTCTCGGAGAGCAGCAGGCCGGCAATTAGCGCCCCCAACGCCATGGAAAGCTGGGCCGCTGCCATGGCCAGCGCGGTGGCCAGCACCACCAGCAACACCGCGGCCATGAGCAATTCCGGGCTTCCCGTGCGCGCAACCGAGCGGAAGAGCGGCCGCAGCCCAATTCGACCAAGCAGGATCGTGCCCAAAACCGTGCCCACGGCTTGCGCGATGACCACCGCGAAGGCGCCAAGCCCCGCCGTGCTGAAGCCGGAGAGGCTGAAATGCGGCGTGCCCAGCACGAACAAAATCGGGACAACCGCCAAGTCCTGCAGCAGCAGCACGGCAAAGCACAGCCGGCCCACAGGCGAAAGCAGGCGTTCGGCCTCGGCCAACACGCCGATGACCACGGCGGTTGAGGACATGCCGAGCGATAGCCCCAAAATGGCGCTGGCCCCGGGCGGAGCACCCAGCAAGGCCGCGATAGCCCCAATGCCCGCCGCCGCGAGAACAAACACCACCAGCCCGAGACCGAAGACAAATCGCGCCAGAGACCGCAGACGCGCAAAGGAAAGCTCAAGCCCGATCATGAACAGCAGCAAGACCACGCCGAACTCGGCAAAAGGCGCGATCCGCTCTTTATCCGAAAGGCTGATGTAGGACAGCCAAGGAAGCTGTTCTGCCCATCCGCCCAGGCCGAACGGGCCGAAGGCCATGCCAACCACGATGAAGCCCAAAAGCGGGCTGGCACGCAGGCGATGAAAGAGCGGAATGACGAGGGCGGCCGCGGCGAGGATGATCAGCGCTTCTCGAAAAGCGGAAGGGTCGAACGTGCTGTGCATGGAGCCAAGAACTTCGGTTGCATAGGGACGCGTTGATGCGAAGCGCAGTCTCAAGCTTCTTGCGCGATTCGACAAGTGTTTCATGAATCACATAAGCGGCGGTGCCTGCTGTGCGCAGCGGAATTCATCTGGCTTTCAGGATGAATCCACCTCTTTATGTTTACAATGTTGCAATTCTTGCGCCAAGCGCCGCTTTGATCGCGGCCGCGATGCAGCAACCGTCAAGACGTATGAAGGAGCACGCATGAGCCGAAAATCATCCAGCAAATACGGCAATCTCTCCTTGCTCGGCGTGCCGGCATTTTGGCCGATGACGATGGCCGCCGCGTTGGCGGAAGCAGAAAGCGAGGTGATTGCCAAAAACATCAAGTTTGTCGAAGAGGAAATTAAAATTCACGCCGAGGGCCGGCCGCAACCGGCAACGCCGAACAAGATCCGCCTGGATTTGCGTACCATGCTGCTGCGCGCGTATGGCGAAGAAAGCGCATTTCCGACATTGGTTGTTGCGCCGTATGCCGGGCATACCGCCGTGATTGCGGATTATCACAAGGGCCAGAGCCTTGTTGAGACGCTGCTTGCCAACGGTGTCGGCCATGTCTTGCTGACCGATTGGAAATCCGCCACCGAAGATATGAAAGATCTCGAGATCGACAATTACCTGGCCGAAATGGTGGTGGTGATCGACGATCTCGGCGGGCGCGTGAACCTTGTCGGGCTTTGTCAGGGCGGCTGGCTATCGGCCATGATCGCGGCGCGTTTCCCGAACAAAGTGAATGCGCTGGTTCTTGCCGGCGCGCCGATCGACACGGATGCCGGCAACGGCCCGATCAAGCGGATGGTGCACGAACTTCCGGTTTCGTTTTACGAGGAACTTGTTGCGCTCGGCGGCGGTTTGATGTTAGGGAAGTTCATGCTGCAAGGTTGGAAGAACATGCATCCCGAGCAGCATTATGTTGAAGAGCATATCGATCTTTACGAGCATATCGAAGATCCCGCTTATCTTGCGAAAGAGGAAACGTTTAAGAGATGGTATGAAAACCCGATCGATCTTCCCGGGCGATGGTATTTGCAAGCGATTGTGCAGCTTTTTAAGGAGAACCGTCTGGCCAAAGGAAAATTTGTCGGCCTCGGCCGCAGGCTTGACCTTCATAACATCACCTGCCCGACTTATCTGCTGGCCGGCGCCGCCGATGATATCACAACCCCGGAACAGGTTCTCAACGCCCAAAAGTACCTCGGCACGCCGAAGGAGCGCATTATGCAAAAGACGGTGCCCGGCGGGCATATCGGGCTTTTCATGGGCGCGAGAACATTGAAAGAGCATTGGCCCGAGATTGCGCGCTGGATCGCGGCGCAAACTGCGCAATAGGAAAGATCGCAACGGGCGGTGACGCCGTTGCGGCTCGTCGCGGCGAAACCAATCGGCCTAAAAGTTAATCTGTAGCTCGAGCCCGACCAGATCCTCGGAAAGCCCGATCTTGTCCACCCCACCGCCGGGCAAAAGCGGGCTTGTTGCGCCGGCGAGCGTGTTGCGGAAGGCATGCATGTAAGCGGCGTTGAGCTCGTAGCCCTGGGCAAATTCGTAGGTAAAGCCCACCGAAACGTGGTCCTGCACGAGTCCCGGCGCCAAGATGTTGAACGTAACATCCCGCGCTTGAATGGGGTTGGTGTTGTGGTTGTAGCCCGCGCGCACAACCCATTGCGAGGCAAGCCGGTATTCGGCCCCGAATTCGAAGACCGACACGTCGCTCCAGCCGAATCCGGGGCCGTGGTTGGAACCGAGCGGTGCAAAGTTGGTGCTCGGATTACCTACAGCAGCGATGCTGGAATAGTTGATCCACCGGTAGTCGAAGGCCAGAAGCAGCTTGGGCAGAGGCCGCCAGGCGATGCCGGCACCGAGGTTTTGCGGAATATCGAATTCACCGTGCTCGGCAAACAGGCCCTCATAGGCTTGAAACCGGCTCATGCTGATGCGGGAGGCATATGTCGCGCCGAGGCTTAAGGTCTCGGTGATTTTTCCCATCCAGCCGATGCGCACCCCAACACCTGCGGAATTGGAAAACCCCCGATTGGTGAGATTGCCGGGAGCTGAGGAGAGCCCGGAGAAAGCCTGCAGGCCTTCGGCGGAAAACCGTTGATAGGCAACGATGGGCGAGATTCCGAAGGCGTTGTTCGGCGTCACCTTATAGGTAATGGTCGGGGCGAAGAAGAACTGCTCGAGATTGACGCCAAGCCGCCCTTCTCCGCACAAAAGGTTGGCGGCCGGTGCGCCGGGGCCGCAATGAAACGGCGCGATTTGCCCGCCTGGATAATCGGTATCCATTCCGCCATTGGCATAAACCGAGATGCCGAGGCTGATGGTGTCGGTCAGAGTATGAACATAGCCGAAAGCGGGGAAGAAGAAAGCATCATCGCCGCTGTTTGCATAGCCGTTGAGGCCGAACGCATTGCCGGAACGGCTTGCGTTGCGAGAGGGCGCAAACAGATAGGCATCGACATCCAGCACATCGCCGACGAAACCCATGGTGGCTGGGTTGTTCGCCCCGCCGAAGGCATCATCCGGGATGGCGATGGAAGTTCCGCCTCGGCCCAACTCCTTTACACCGTAGGCATTCTGAAAATAGCCATCGGTGGCCAGCGCCGCTTCCGGCATCGCTGCGAGAATAACGGCAAAAACCCCTGCGCGTTTCCTACCCCTCATAGCACCGCCCCTTTTTCTTTCGGACAGCTTTGTTTTCCTGCTTTACGCAGTATTACTCATATAGCATATATAACGATTGCTTTGCAATGGTGAAATGAGTTTCGGGCAGCCGCGGGCAAGGGCGCCGCGTGCGATGCGCAGAGCCGCCTTGCCGCACGGAAAACTTTGAAGGTTAGCCGATGCGAATCAATGTTTTACGGCAACAATAGCCGGGGAACGGACATCCAAATGATCGCCGATATCGATTGTTTCAATCGCATCATATCCTGATTCCGTGAGCCAGGCACGATATTCCGAGAGAGTGAACGTATCACCCGTTTCGGTGTTCACTAACATATTGAGGGCGAAGAGCACCGCAGGCGGCGGCCCGCTGCGATCCTCCGCGGGCAGGAAATCGATAATCACGAGCCGCCCGCCGGGCCGCAGCGCGGCATGTAGGCGGCGGAAGAGCGTTTTGGAAGAGGCTTCGCCCTCCGAATGAACGATATTGCCGAGCAGTGCGAGATCGAATTTTTCTCGCCCGAAATCCACCTCCCGCAAATTGCCGGGAAGATACTCGAACTGCTCGGCAACGCCGCCGGCTTCGGCAAACTTCCGCGTGTGTTCCAATACGCCGGGAAAATCCTGCGCGGTCACCCGGGTTTTGCGATCGGCCTCGGCAAAGGGAATGCTCCAAACGGCCGAGCCCGCCGCGACATCGAGAACACGAAGCCCGTCGGGGTTTGCCCCGCGGCTGCAAAGCGCGGCGGCAAGGCGGCGCGCCGCATCGCGGTTGATCACGTGCAAGCTTCGGATCAAAATGGGGAAGAACGCCTCGGCCTCTTCTTGTCGTTCCACCGCCCGCACCGGCCGGCCGGTTTGAACCGCCTCGGCGAGCCTGCTCCATGATTCCCAAAGTCGATCGTTCTCGAAGACCGCGCCGATATACTCGGCGCTGCTTGGGACAAGGTAGCGCCGCACCTCCGGAAGGGCCGCATAGCGTGCACCGTGCTTTTCCAGCAAGCCGAGCGCGGTAAGTGCATCGAGCAACATCCGCGTTCCGCGCAAGCTGGTATTGCCGGCTTTGGCGACTTCCTCAGCCGTTTTTTCCCCGTCCGCAAGGCGGGAGAAAATATTGAGCTGCACCGCAGCAGACAACACGCGGGAAGGCGCCATCGCCCAGAACATCTGCATCAAAGCTTGGGGAGTGAGCGGGTTACGGGGCGGTTCGGCCATGGTTTGCTCCTTCTCTTCGGCGTTTTCGACGTTTTTACGACTTGACCCTGTTACGGTTGCCGCAATAAGCTTGGTGTGCTGAAGAAAATTCGAAAGCCTTTTCGAACGAATAACCGAGGGTCGGGCTGGTCCTCTTCTCGTTCGACCGGCCGTCCCCTCATTATAAAACAAACAGGGGGAAAGCGAATGGGTATCTATCTCAGCGAACGCGAGTTAGCGCAATTGCAACCGGCGGAAAAGGCGGCGTTTCCATCGCCGGTGCCGACGCAGGTGGTCTCCAACGGCGAGTTCAATCCTTGGCCGCAGACACCACAACAACGCAAAGTGGAAGCGCGCATCAAAGATCTTGCCGATACGTTCGGGCGCAAGCTCGGCATGGATCGGCGAAGCTTCCTCCGCTCTAGCTGCGGCATGGCCGCCGCATTTCTGGCCATGAACGACGTCTTCGGCGAAATCTTTCAGGTAAAACCTGCCGAGGCAGCAAATCCTGATGTGGCTGCGGCGCGGGCGCAAGATCTTTCCAAGCAGTTCATTTTTGATGACCAGCTGCACTTCGTGCGCGACGACTACAATTTCGAGGGGTTGCTCGGTCTTGCGAAATATGCTGCCGAATATTGGAACCCGGCACTGAAGACGGACAAGGCCGGCATGACGCTCGATCGGTACAAATTCGCAAATTTCCTCAAGGAAATTTATCTTGATTCCGATACTACCATCGGGCTTCTCAGCGGTGCGCCGTTTGACGACCCAAGCCATTGGCTGCTCACGAACGATGAAATCAAACAAGCGGCGGATACGGTGAACGGGATCGCGGGCACGAAACGGCTGTTTTTCCACTCCGTCATTACGCCGAAGCAGCCCGGCTGGATGGATGAAGTCGATCGCTGCATCAGCCAAATTCACCCCACCAGCTGGAAGGGCTATACCATCGGAGATCCGCTGAGCCCGCAAACGACGAAATACCCGTGGCGGCTGGATGATGAAGCGGTGATGTATCCCTTCTACGAGAAGATCGTGAAGGCCGGCATCACCACGGTTTGCATCCATAAAGGGCTGCTTCCCAAGGATTATGAATCCTCCATTCCGGGCGGGGCCTGGAAATACGCCACGGTTGAGGATCTGCCCAAGGCGGCGAAAGACTGGCCGCAGATTAACTTCGTGATCTACCATTCCGCACTGAGGCCGTTCCTTGAGTCTCCGGATGAGGATCTCGCCGAATTCGAAAAAACCGGCTATATTCGGTGGGTTTCGGATCTTGCCGCGATTCCGGAAAAATACGGCGTTCACAACGTTTACGCCGATGTCGGAACGAGTTTTGCCAATTCGGCCGTGACCAACCCGCGTTTCTGCGCGGCGATGATGGCCACCTTGATCAAAGGGCTCGGCTACGATCACGTGTTTTGGGGAACGGATTCGGTTTGGTACGGATCCCCGCAATGGCAGATCGAGGCGTTCCGCCGGCTTGAGGTTCCGGAGGATATGCAAAAGAAGTTCGGCTTTGCGCCGCTCGGCCCGGCCGATGGGCCGGTGAAATCCGCGATCCTCGGGTTTAACGCGGCACGGTTTTATGGAGTTAATCTGCACACCGAGCTGGAGCCCTGGCGCGAGGACGGTCTTGCGAAAATCAAAGCGGCGTATCTCTCCGATGGCCCCGAGCGCAGCAATGCCGCCTATGGCTATGTGGTTCCGGCTGGCTGAGCCAGCAAAGCCAAGCGGACGGAGTGAAGGGGGATTAAAAGCAGGGGGCTTAGGCGGTATTACCGCCTAAGCCCGAAACTTCTTTGGCAAAAGAAACCATTGCGGGAAACAGCCGCTCCGCGGCGCGGCAGTCCGCCCGCGCGATTGCGGTTAGCCGATATAGCCCGCGAGTTCGTTTTCCGCCCAGGCGATGGCCTCCTCGATCGACTTTCCACCTTGCGTGACTTTGGCAACCATATTGCAAGGCAGCGCCTGATTGTAGATTTGCACGGCGATTTGCGGCGGCGCGGGATAGCCGGTGATCGAGCGTTTGGCGTTGTGGGAGGGCCGCAACGGATAATTGTAAACCGTTCCCACCGGCGGGCCGGCCTTTTCCCAGATATCGAAATCCAGCATGGAATCGAACGGTGGGATGTCAAATCCGTCGACCACATTGCAGCGCTCGTGCACCTGTTCGCGCTCGGAAAGATAGACCAAGAGCTCCTTGGCGGCCGTTTTGTTGCGGCTGAACGACCAAAGCCCCCAGAACGTCGGATCGAACGGGGAAAAACGCCCCGCCGGGCCTGCCGGCGCGGGAAAGGTCCAACACTTCTCCGCCACTTGCGGAGCATCGCGCAACGCCACCGCCCACGCCGAAGGCGGGTTGTAGATCAGCGCCGTCTGATCCGAGATCAGCATGCGATTATCGGTTGCGTTATCAAAACTATAAGTGTTCGGCGGATAGAACGGTACGAGTTTCTTCATATATTCCAGCATCCGCCTGGTGTTGTCGGAGCGGACGGTGATCTCGCCTTTTGCATTGACAAATTCGACACCGTAGGCAAGGCAGAACGAACCGGTGATATCGACCGAATCTTGAGTCGTACTCAGACCGATGCCGAAGGGCTTGCCGGCTTTCGCGCAAAGCTCCGCACAGCGAAGATAGGTCTCGTAGGTCCATTCATCGGCAAGCGCCGTGTGAACGGGCTTGGCCGGATACATCGCTTGCAGATCAATGTCGCAATAGTGTTTGAAGTAATCGATACGCGCGCACGGCACTTGATAGACCGATTGCGGGCTGGACGGCACGGCCATCCAATGCCCGTTGACTTGGCCGATATAGTAAAAAAGCGAATCAAGCTTGCCGTATTTTCCTTCGAGATGCGTTACGACATCATCCACCGGCTCAAGCTTGCGCGCGTGATTTTGCGTCTCCCAAAGCGGCAGGGCCAGCACGTCATGGCCCGCTCCGGCTTCATCTTCGGCAGCCGCGGTCAGCACGAGTTTATTGCCCTGGATGGTGATGAAGTCCACCAAGACGTCAACCTTATTTTTCTCGGCCCAGCGCTCCACCTGTTTGCGCAAGACTTCGTTGCCGCGCGGCACCCAATGATCATAGAAGCCGAGCGTAAGTTTGCCTGCCGCCCCGGCGGTGCGCATGTGCACCAGCGGCAATACGCTTGCCGCCGTCGCCAACCGCAACGCGTGGCGCCGCGAGAATTTGCGCGAACCTGTCATGACGTTTCCCCCTCTGCGGGCCGGCTATCCCCGGCCGTTCTCCGTTAGCTTGCTGCTTGTTCCGCCCCCGCCCGATACCATGGCACAAAGCGGGATTTTCTTATAAGATTTTCGACAAGCCTGCCGGTCCGCGTTCGGAGGCAGAAAAAATCGGCGGCAGATTACCCCTTCCCGCCTCGGTCCGCAAGCTTGGGCAGAAATTTGCCCGGCAACGTCTCAGGCTGAGCCGGTCTTGCGCAGCATGCCGCGAGAGGTGCGGCCGTTGCCTTCCAGCTCCAACTTCGTCGAGAGGAGCTCCAGCATATCGCGCAAGGAAAGCACACCGACCAGCCGGCCGCCCTCAACCACCCAGAGCCGCGTTCGCCCGGCGCGCCGCATTTGCGCCAGTGCCGCAATTGCGTCTTTGCCGGGGCTGATGATGTCCTCGGGCGCACAGGGTTGCATAATCCAGGCGATCAATGTCGTCGGCCAAGCCTCGCGCGCGATGGTTGCCGCCTGCTCGGTTCCGACGCAGCCCAAAAAGGCGCCGTCTCGTGTCACCGGAAAGACGCGGTGGTGGTAGCGATAGACAAAATCCTCGATGAAGCTCTCCACGGATACGTCCGGCGTGACGGAGATCGGATCACGCGTCATCACTTGCGCAACCAGCACCCCTTGCAGCGCAGTACGGGCGATCACTTCCCGGTAGCTGGCATCGGCGGCGCCTTTCAGAAAGAGACCGATGAGAAAGCGCCACATGCCGCCGATGAAGTCACCGGTGATCACGCCGAAGACGCCGAAGACCATCAGCAAAATGCCGAAGAAATTCCCGGCTTCGGCGGCAATCCGCGTGGCTGCGACCAGATCCCCCCGCCAGAGCCACAAGGCCGCACGCAAGACGCGCCCGCCGTCTAGCGGGAATGCCGGAATAAGGTTGAAAATCCCGAGCACGGCGTTGATGAACCACATATACCAAAGCGTGCCCTGTACTGCGGGCGGTGCATCGAACGCTCCTGCCAACAACAGCAGCACAAAGAAGACCCCGGCCAGCACAAAGCTGGCCAGCGGCCCGGCAATGGCCATCAGCAGTTCGCTTTTCGGGCTTGGCGGTTCCTGCTCCATCTCGGCGACGCCGCCGAAAATGAAGAGTGTGATTCCCCGCACCGGCATGCCATAATGCCGCGCCACCAGCGCGTGTGCCATTTCATGAAAAACAATGGAGAACAGCAAGCCGATGGTTGCCGCCGCCGCCATCCACCAATACGCCGCCCGTGCAAGATGCGGCACGAAGCCGGGGAAGACGGCCTCGGCCAAGGTCCAAATGATCAGTGCGGCCAGGAGCAGCCAGGAAGCATCGACCCAGACATCGAAGCCGAAGAGTGAGAACAGCCTGATACGATGCGTAAAAATGCCAAGTCTCCCGGCTCGAGATGGTGATACGGAGCGTTTGCGTCGATTTCCGCGCAAACACCTGCCGAATTCGCTTTGCTTAGCGTCAGAGGGCTCCAGCCTTCATGGCAACCTCCTCTTCCGCAACGCCAGCGTGCACTATGCAGGCTTTTTCGGCACCGATAAAGACGTTTTCGTATCCTTGGCAAACCGCCGGGCTCTTCCCAGATAGCTGCCACGAGCTGCCACGCGTCAGGAGTTGCGGAATACAGCATGGCCAAAGCTTTGCAAAGAAACGGACGGGGTTGGCGAAGCGTGGCGCCTTTGTGCGCCACGGTCGTGCTCTTTATCCTTTCGTTGTTGGTCATGGTGCCGCGCGCGTCCTTTGCCCAGGAAATGCAGTTTTCCGAGTCAAAGCTGGTCAAAAGCCTGCTGCCGAAGGTGGTGAACGTGACCGCTTTCGTGCTTGCGGATGTACCGCAACCGAGAATGGCGGGCGCGGCGGCCGACATCGAACAGGACCGCCAAACCACTCAGCAAAGAAAGCAATTGGGCTCGGGCTTCGTGATCAACCCGGACGGCGTGATTGTTACCAATTTCCACGTCATTCAGGGCGCATTTCGCATTCTGATCACGTTCTTCGACGGCGCACAGACCGAAGCCACGCTGATGGCGGCGGATCGGTTGAGCGATATCGCGTTGCTGAAGGTGGAACCGATCAAGCCCCTCGAGGCGGTCAAATGGGGCGACAGCAGCACCGTCGAGGTGGGAGATCCGGTGATTGCAATCGGTAATCCGTTCGGGGTCGGGCTCTCCGTAACCGGCGGCATTGTGAGCGCCCTCAACCGCGACATCATGCAAACGCCGGTCGACGACTATATTCAGACGGATGCGCCGATTAACCACGGGAATTCCGGCGGCCCGCTGTTTAACATCCGGGGCGAAGTCATCGGCATCAATGAAGCGATTCTGACGCCGAACGGCGGCTCAACGGGATTGGCCTTTGCCATCCCGTCGAATGATGCGCGCTTCGTCATCGATCAGCTGCGCCGTTACGGGATGTTGCGTCCGGGCTGGCTCGGCGTGAAATTGCAGCAGCTGACCCCCGAGATGACCGAAGCGCTCGGCATCCAGGCCGTGGAGGACCCGACCGAAGACTGGCACCCGCCGGGTGCCATTGTGGCGGCCGTGCATCCGGATGGTCCGGCGGCAAAGGCGGGGATTACGGTGGGCGATGTCGTTGAGCAGTTCAACGGCTATTCTCCGCCGGATGCCCGGGCGTTGCTCCGGCGTATCGCCGAGTGCGAGCCCGGAACCAAGGTGACCATTCGCATCTGGAGAGACGGTGTGGAGAAGAATGTCTCGGCAGTTATGGCGCCATGGCCCCGCGAATTGTGGGAACGCAACGACCCGCCGGTCTCCGCCACTCGCGTCACGCTGAAATTCACGCCCGATCTCGGGCTTTCCTTGCGCCCCTTGACCGCGGCGGACCGCCAGGCCCTCGGCCTTAAACCCGACGTGATGGCGGTTGTAGTGCATGCGGTAACCCCCAACACCCCGGCCGCGCAGCTTGGCTTGCGCCCCGGCGATGCATTGCTCCGGCTGCAGCAAACCCCGCTTGCGCAGCCCTCGGATTATCTGGCTGCGCTCGATGCGGCCCGCGAGCGCCACCATCGGTATGCGCTGTTGCTCGTCGCGCCGCGGAACGGAAGCCAGAACGGGCCGGAGTGGCGCGCGATCCAAATTACCCCATAGCTATGCGGGCGGTTCTAACGGAAACCGAAGCCCGAAACGCTCGATCAACCGAGGAACGCTGGCGGCATCGACTTCAATCCCATACTTCAGAGCAAGCGCGTGCATAGATTCCTCGGACACCAACTGCGTGCCTCTATATTTGTCGATATCTCGGAATAAATTCTCCAACCCCACCGGAGAGATAGTCTCCAGGATTCGCGCCGGCGTATCCCCCGGATTCCAGAGTGTGTGCCATTGATGGCGCGGCTTGAAAACCAAATCGCCGGGCTTGCCGATGACCACCTCCTCGCCGAGCAGCGCGCCAAGGCTGCCCTCCAAGACGAAACTATACTCGTCTTCGCGGGAGTGGCGGTGCAACGGTGCCGCCAGCGCCCGCGGCGGAAACGTGAGCTCGGCCAGGGAAAAACGCTGGTCTGAATCGCCGCCGTCGATCATGAACCGCACGTGGATCCCGCCGAACCACACTGTCTCTCCTTCTCGTGGGCCTAAAACCCGGGCTTTTTTCGTTTCCACTGTTTCCTCCCTTTTATTCTATTTGCAAAAAGTTCTTATTATAGCTTGCTCTTCTGTCATCCTGCTGGTCAATATTGAATCAACGGGCCTACCCGAGAAAAAACGCCCGTACCGAATGAAGCGGCGCGCGGAGCTGGAAGCGGCGACACGCTTGCGCATCACCCAGAGTGCTGTGTCTCTCCACGGTTCCGTTGGCCCTGCGCAGACTTCGATTGCCGCCATCGCCAAGCATGCCGGCGTGCGCCGCGCTACGGTCTATCGGCATTTCCCGGACGAGCACGCCTTGTTTTCGGCGTGTGCCGCGCATTGGCTGGCGGCGAACCCACCGCCCGAGATTGCGCAATGGGCGCAAATTGCCGACCCTGATCTTCGCCTGAAAAGCGCGCTTTTGGAGCTTTATGCCTATTATCGGCGCACCGAGCGTATGTTCTATAACATTCTCCGTGATGAAGACACGGTCCCAGTACTGAAGCAGCTCCTAACCCCGTATCGCCGGTTTCTTGCCGCTGCGGGCGAGGTGCTGCGTGCGGGCAGAAACCTCTCACCCCCTGCAGAGCGAGAGGTGAAGGCCGTGATCGGCCATGCGCTCTGCTTTCACACTTGGCGTTCGCTTGCTATCGACCAAGGGTGTGATGATGCGGAAATCGTCCGGCTGCTTTGTCTTTGGGTGCAATCGGTCGGCACGCATTCTCGGCGGAGCGAACCATCGCCGTTTGCGGCAAAATAAGGGTTCTGCCGATCGGCATGGCGGACGCATCTCCCAAGAGCTTATGGTATAAGAAAGGCGTGATCATTTTTGGGAAAACGGGCGATGTCCAGCGCAGCCATAGCCATAAGGATGATTCTGCCCTTTCTGTTGTGGACGACACTTGCCTTCGTGGGTGCGAGCGGTTGCGCTGTCTCGCGCGGAGATTTCGGTGTGCCGTTCAACGATGCCGATATCGCCGCCATCAAAAAGGGAGAGACCACGCAATCCGATATCGTGCGTATGTTCGGCGCGCCGGATACCATTATCGAGGTTCAGAACCGCGAAGTTTTTCATTACTACCGATACGCGTTAAAGCATGGAACATTTCTGATCTTCTCGCGGATCAATATCGCGGGCGATGAGCTTTACGTGTTCTTCGACCAAAACGGGCGCGTCGATCAAGTTCTGTTCAGCAAAAAAACGGATAAGCTCAAGTTTCAGTTCTGGCCGTTCGGCGCGTGAAAGGATGCCGAGCGCGAAGGGAAAATCCGTCTCGCTGCGCCAGAGCGTTGTGCTCTTGGCCATGAGCCTTGTTCTTCTTGGCTGTACGCCAATCGGGTGGGTGCGGGTGAGCGTCAATCAACCACTAACGCCCGATAAAGTGGATTTTATCGTCCCCGGAAAAACAAAATGGGAAGATGTGGTTAGCCGGCTTGGTGCTCCGGATGAGATTGAAGAAGTCCACCGGAAGATTATCGCCGATTATTTCTTTTACGACGGCCGGGATTTCTGGGTGGATCTCGGCGAGCCGCTGAATTATTTTGTCCAGACGCAGAATATTCCTCATAATTTCACGCTCGGCGGGCGAGAAATCGGCGTCAACACCTTTGAAGTGGCGTTCGATTCGCGCCAAATCGTTCAATACGCCTGTTTTGTCCGCGGCAAGGAAGCCGCGCGCTACGTGTTTTGGCCGCTGCAAGCGCCGAACGCCGAAAACCGGCCGAGCCTCTGCCGATAGAGAAGGACCCCGGCAAGACATCCTACCCCATCAGGGGGGCTTCCCAAGCCGGCCGGCAGAGATTATTTAATATCGAAGGAATTGCCACCACCATCGGGACAGCCGCCGCAGTTGGCGGCCTTAGGGAGGATGATTCATGAAGCTTTATATGCACCTTGCCTCAACCACCAGCCGCGCCGTGGCGTTTTTCGTCGCCGACAACAACGTGCCGGTGACGTTTCAGACGGTCGATATTTTCAGCGGCGAGCATATGCGTGAGCCCTTCACGTCCCTCAATCCGAACAAGCTCATTCCGGTGCTCGACGATGACGGGTTCATCCTCACCGAAAGTTCGGCAATTTTGAAATATCTGGCGGAGAAAACCGGCTCGCCGCTCTATCCAAAAGAGCTGCAGAAGCGCGCACGCGTGAATGAAACCATGGATTGGTTTAATTCCAACCTCTATCGCGATTACGGCTATGGCCTGATTTACCCGCAGGTCTTCCCCAGTCACAAGCGCCCCTCGGAGGAAAGCCAAAAAGTAACCGTTGCATGGGGCAAGGAAAAAAGCGAGTTCTGGCTCAAGGTTCTGAACGATCACATCATCGGGCCAAAGCGGAATTTCCTGTGCGGCGATTCCATTACCATAGCGGATTATTTTGGCTTCGCGATTACCCAGGTGGGCGAGGTCATCGGCTGCAAGTTTTCTTCCTATCCCAATATCGACCGGTGGCTGCGCACGATGGAGGCGCGCCCGGCCTACGCAAAAACCTTCGAAGTGATCAAAGGCTTTGCCAAATCGCTGGAAGGTCAGAAGTTTGTCGCCATCACTTAAGCGGAAAGGAGCGGCTGAGATGCCCAAGATCAAGGGACTGCACCACAACGCGTACCGCTGCCGCGACTCCGAGGAAACCCGGCAATTCTACGAGGACTTTTTGGGGCTTCGGCTGGCCGGAGCGCTGCGCATCTCCGAAACAATGACCGGCCGGAGAACCGACGTGCTCCATACTTTCTATGAGATGGGCGACGGCTCCTATCTCGCCTTCTTTGAAGCGCCGGACCGCCCGTTTGAGTTCAAACCGCAGCACGATTACGATTTGCACATCGCGCTTGAAGTTGACCCTCCGACGCTTCAGGAATATTTCCAGCGCGCCAAGGCGGAAGGCCGTGAAGTGCGCGGTGTTTCCGATCATCGTATGATCCATTCGATCTATCTTCGGGATCCCAACGGCTACGTGATCGAGCTTACGGCAAAGCAGCCCGGCCATGACGAGTTGATGGACCCGAACCGGAACAACGCGCGCCGCATTCTGGATGAATGGCAAGCCGCGAAGCACTAACGCGGCACGCATCACATAAGAATGCAAACGGGCGAAGGCCGTATTCTCACCACCCATACCGGCAGCTTGCCGCGTCCGGCCTCGTTGCGGCGGCTTTTGGTGCAAAGGGTGCGGGGTGAAAGCGTGGACGAGGCGACGCTGGAAGCCGAAATCCGCGCGGCAAAGCAGTGGGTGGTGCGCCAGCAGCGCGCCGTTGGTATCGATATCGGTAACGACGGCGAACAGGGGCGCGAAAGCTTTTTTCTCTCCGTGCGTCATCGCTTAAGCGGCTTCGGCGGAACTTGGCAGCGCCCTCCGCGCGGCGATGTCGAACGCTATCCCGCCTTTCGAGAGGCGTTCACCGCATGGCTTGCCCATCAGGAAGCGGTCAGCAACTTTTCGCCGCCGAAAGCCATTTCCGAAGTGCGCTATTGCGGCCTCTCCGAGTTGGAGGAGGAATGCCGGGCGTTGCACGCCGTTCTGGATGAATTCGGCCAACCTTTCGTCGAGCCGTTTTTCACCGCGCCTTCGCCCGGCATCATTTTCTGCGCCATGCGCAACGAATACTACGAGACCGACGATGCCTATCTTGCGGCCCTTGGCGCGGCGCTGAAACTGGAATACGAGACGATCACAAAAGCAGGCTTCCTGTTGCAGATCGATAGCCCCGATCTCGCGCTGGAGCGGCATGTTTCCTATCAAGACCGGCCGCTTGGGGCATTTTTGGAATTCGTGGAAAAGGCGGTCGCCACCATCAACGCCGCGGTTGCGGAGATTCCGCCCGAGCGGATTCGTCTGCATGTGTGCTGGGGAAATTACGAAGCGCCGCACGATTGCGACGTGCCGCTCAAGGAAATCCTGCCCATTTTGTCACAGGCGCGCGTCGGTGCGTTGGTTTTGCCCTTCGCCAATCCGCGGCACGCGCACGAGATCGCCGATCTTGCCACTATTCCGCTTGCCGAAGGGCAACGGATCGTCGCCGGCGTTATTGATACGCTGACGAATTTTGTCGAACACCCGGAGCTTGTGGCCGAGCGGATTGAACGCGCAGCCCGCGCGGTGGGCGGGCCGGAGCGCGTGATTGCGGGCACGGATTGCGGCTTTGATACCTCGGCCGGCATGGGCCGTGTGGCGCCCGATGTGGCCTGGGCGAAGCTTGCCGCGCTCTCCGAGGGCGCGCGCCTTGCCTCAAAAAGGCTTTTCGGCACCGGCTGAGCAACCGCCCTCTTCCGTCTTCGTGCGAAGCGCTAGCTATCGGCGCGGGGAACCCAGGGGATGCGGGCGACTTCAATCCCCTCTTCCGTCAGCAACTCCACCTCGTCGGCGCTGGCTTCGCCGTAAATCCCCCGGGCGGGGGCTTCCTGCCGATGAATGCGCCGGGCTTCCTCGGCAAAGCGCGGGCCCACATAGTCGCAGGTGCGCTCGATTTCCGCGCGCATGCGTTGCAGCATGGCCAAAAGCTGGGCCGGAATCGCCTTGCCCGGTGGGGCGGAAGAACCAGGGGGCGGCGTCGGGGCCTCCGCCCGAGGAGGCATGAGAAGCTTCTCGCCGCGTTCCCTGCTCGCCACCGCCGGCGCCATCAACGCCCGTGTCACCGACTGATCGCCGCATTGCGGGCAATCCACAAGCTTTGCCGCCACTAAGCGTTCAAAAGCCGCGCTGTCTTGGAACCAGCCGTCGAATTCATGGCCGCGGCTGCATCGAAGCTGGTAATGGATCATTGTCTGCTCACACGTTGCGTTGAAGACCGACCGTTGCGTATCCTTAAGAAAGCAAGCACTCCGCCATTCCTTCTACGCCCGTCTCTCGGAGGCCGTACGGGGCGGGCAAGCCTAGGCCGCCGCCGCCAGCAAAGGATCGAGCTCTCCGGCTTCGTCGAGGGCAAATAAGTCGTCGCACCCACCGATATGCCGGCCATTGATAAAAATCTGCGGCACCGTGGTGCGACCCCCCGAGCGTGCGATCGCCTCTGCCCGTTCCGGGCTGCCATGGGGCGCGGAAATTTCCCGATACTCAATCCCCTTCTTCTCCAACAGCCGCTTCGCCCGGGCGCAATACGGGCACCACGGTTGTGTATAGATTTCAACATCAACCATAAAACGCTCCTTTTTCCTGTTAAATGCGATAGGAGGGGCGCTCTCGCAAGACCCGCATTGCTGTGCCGCTCAGCCGAGTCTGGGGTCCGGCACGCGGGCAGCCGCGATCACGTCAACCGCGCTCGCCCCGGCCTGCAAGAGCGCTTTGGCACATGCATTGGCCGTGGCGCCGGAGGTCAGGACATCATCCACAATCAGCACCCGCTTGCCGCGAAGCCCAGAAACCCGCCCGGGCTTCACGCCGATGGCCTGCTCCAAGATGGCCGCACGCTCGGCGGCGGAATGCGCGCCGAGGGTTTCCGTCGGTCGCAAGCGGACCAGCGCATCCAGCATTGCCGGCCGGCGAGAGAGCCGCGCGAGGGAACGTGCCAGCAGCGCCGCTTGGTTGTAGCGACGGGCGATGCGTCGCCGCCAATGCAAAGGCACCGGCACCAGAACGTCCGCCTCTTGCAAGAGCGCCGCCCCCGCGCGCGCCATAAACGCGGCAAGGGCTCCGGCAATTTCCGTGCGATCGGCGTATTTCAGCGGCAAGATCAGGGCGCGCGCCTGGGCATCGTAGCGCAGAGCGGCGCGGGCGCGTTGAAAGAGCGGCGGATGCGCGATGCAACCCGGGCATAAGCGCTCCCCTTCGCCTTTCAGCGGAAAAGCAAAGGGCACGCCGCACCGCGCGCACATGGGCTCGGTGATGAAGCTCGTGCGGCGGAAGCAATCGGCGCAAAGCAGGCCCATGCGCTCGGTCGGCATTTCGCAGGTGAGGCAAGTCGGCGGCAGCAGCTTGTCCATCACCGTCTGCGCCGCCGTCTGCGCATATGCCAAGGGCTTGCGCCAAAAAGCGCCGAAGACGGGGGAAAGCGCAGCGGAAAGGCCCATGCCTGCCTCTCTAGCGCCGCTCGGCCTGAGCGGTCAAAACCTTGGCGAAGCGCTCGGAAAGGCGCAGATGATCGCCTATGGCAGAACCCTCGCAGATTTTTGATCGCCGGGCCGTGCGCTTGCATAAAAGCCGCGCGAGCCGCACGATCGAGAGCGTAAAGCCCATCCTGGCGGAGGCCGCCGAGCGGCTTTTGGAGCGGCTAGACCCGGTGCGCCGGAGCTTCCAGCAGGCGCTCGACATCGGCGGGCGCGGCGTGGTGGCCCCCATGTTGCACGCGCGCGGCATTGCGGTCTTTGCTTGCGACCCTTCGCCCGAGATGGCGCGGCGCGCGGGCGCGCCCGCCGTGGCCGCCGACGAAGAGTGGTTTCCCTTCGCGCCGGCAAGCTTTGACCTGATCGTGGCCAATCTCTCGCTGCATTGGGTGAACGACTTGCCCGGCACGCTGTTGCAAATCCGTCACGCGCTTCGGCCCGGCGGATTGTTTCTGGCGAGCCTGCCGATTGTCGGCACGCTGGCGGAGTTGCGCCGCGCGTTGACGGAGGCGGAGGCGGCGCTTTCGGGCGGCGTCTCGCCGCGGATCTCGCCGCTGCCGACATTGCGAGACTGCGCCGGCCTCTTGCAGCGCGCGGGCTTTGCCATGCCGGTTGCCGACCTGGAAGAAATTCGCTTGCTCTATGCAAACCCCATGCGTTTGCTGGCCGATCTGCGCGCCGGCGGCGAAACCAACGCCCTTGCGGAACGGGCACGCAAGATCCCCCCGCGCGCGCTCTTTCCGCTCGCCCTTTCGCAATTGCAACAAGAAGACGGGCAGATCCCCGTTACGCTGCGGTTAGCCATGCTCACGGGCTGGAATTCCTAAGCCGTGAGCGTGTATTCGGAGACGAACACGACCGTCTCGGCAAGCCGCTTCCGGAATTCCCCCGGCTTGCACAAACCCGCCGGTTTGCCCGAGATGGGAGAAATTGCTAATTTTTCCGCCGGCTTTGTGCTATTTTCTCCAGCGTGCCGAAGCAAGCCGGGGGTCCTGGAGAGGCAAGGGGGCAGGCCGTGAGAAACATCGTTTTCATTGGTAACTGCCAAGCCGGCTCTCTGGCCGACGTCTACCGCCGTTGCATTGCGCCCTGCACGAAAGACCATATCAGCCAGATTTTTGCCTATGGGGAAGACCAGATCGATGCGGCTGCGCGCGCCTTACTGGAGGCGGCGGACGTTATTGTGGAGCAAGTCTTCGATTATGGGTATGTCCTCAACCCCGAGAGCATCGGCGCGCGTGCGCAACGCATCCGGTTTCCGTGGGTTGCCGCGCATTTCCTTTGGCCTTTTTACAATGAAGCGCATCCGCGCAACCACGCTTACTGGTATCTGCCCCCGGGCCCTTGGCCCGCCCAGCTCGGCGACAGCTTCCTCAACCGGAAGATCGCGGAAGGCATAAGCGCGGCGGAAGCGGCGGAGCGATATCTGAACCTCGATATTGTTGCCGCTGCGCGCCTTGAGCGGCGCTACGAGCTGATCATGGACGCACAACGGCTCCGCGACGAACGCAGCGGCGTGGAAACCGCCGATTTCATCGAACGGCACTTCCGCGACGAGCCGCTTTTCGTCTCGCCGGACCATCCGGGGCTTGCGATGTTTCTGCATCTGGCGCGGCAGGTTTATGCAAAGCTCGGGGCTACGGCCGCCGACCTCGCGCGGGTGGAAACCATGGTGAGAAAAACGCCCTTCCCCGCCGACGAGTTGCCGATTCACCCGGGTGTGGCGCGTCATTTCGGCCTTCGTTTCTGGCGCGAAGATGCACGCTATCGGCATTTGCGCTCTGGCCGATTTACCATCGAGGAATATTACCGCCGCTATATGGCCTATGAGTGGGATGAGATGGTCCATGAAGGACTGGCGCTGCTCGATGCCGGACAAAAGGCGGAAGGCTATGACATGCTTTGCAAGGGCCTTGGCCGCGCGCCGCATCATGCCGTGGGATTGGCAAGGTTCGCGCATCTCTTGATCGAGCGTGGGCAGCTGGTGGAAGCCGAGGCGGTTGCTTTGCGCGCGGCGGCAATCGATTCTTCCGATCCCGAATCCCACGCCGCGCTCGGGCATTTCTTCGCCGCCTGTAAACGGCACCAGGAAGCGGCGGCCGCCTTCCGCAAAGCGCTTGCGCTGGAGGCCGGAGACGCATTTGTATGGATGGCGTTGAGCTATGAGCTCGATCATCTCGGCCGGGCGGAAGAGGCGCTTGCCGCGGCGCGCGAGGCGATTCGGCTGAATCCGTTGGAACCCAGCTGGGGCGAGCATTTGGAGGGGCTTAAGGAACGGGCCGGCAGCCCGGAGCTTGCGCCGGCGGGGTGAAATCGGGGCGAAAGAGCCGCGGCGGCGACCGCAGTTGTCAAGCCGTTCTTCTCGACCTAAAGAGGCGCATGGCCAGCGTCTTGGCAGGAAGGGCATGACTTGGGCCGACGTAGCTCAGCGGTAGAGCAACTGATTCGTAATCAGTAGGTCCTCGGTTCAAATCCGAGCGTCGGCATATGCGACATTAAGGCCTTCCGCCGGCGGACGGGAAAACCGGCGCGGCGCGGGCCGCGACCCCTCGCCTCACTCCAATGGCGTCCCTCGCCGAGCCGCTTGCTCGGGCGTTGGTCAGCGAGGGCTCTCTTGGGTAAGCCGGCCCTCATACGCAGCACACCGGGAAGTTCCTCTTCGTATAGAAAAGCTCGTAGTGATTGGGTTCTCGTTCCCCTCTTCGCACGCACTGCAACGTGCCCGGACAACGATGTCGGGAGCAAACACCACGAACGGATACTGCCTGGACACGGCCACACGTGTCGCACCGAAAGATAAGCTCATCCGCACTTATGGAGCGGAGTCGCCATCAGTCAGGATTCACTCTGCGCGTCTGCCCCGGTGGCGATTGTTTTCCACCGGTGACGGGTGAACCGGGCGGTGCGCTTGGGTTTGTGCGCGCACGGACCGCTGCGGAGGCGCGTTTCAAGAGCCGCTCGCGATAGTCCGAGCGCTCCGCTCCAAGCTCTTCTGGTGCAATTGAAAAGCTGCGGCTCAGCCGCTTTTCGGCGATAACCGAAGCGCCGGCTGTGCCCTCAGCCACCGGATGAGCCGCCAGGCTTAGGACGAAAACTTGATAATATAGTATAAATCCGTGACTTGTTTACCCAACGGTCAAAATTGTCAATTCCCGTCCGACATTCCTCGACCGAACGCCCAAAGATGCCGCTGCTAACGTACGGTGATTGCGCTCCGAAGTTTTCGAGAGAGGTGCGGAGCTCCTGGAGGAAGCGCTTGCAGTTGTCGTGCCGCCGAATATAAATCCCTGGGGAATAAAGCCCGGGGTTATTCGCATGATGGGCATAGCTCAGCGCGATGAGGATTTCCAGCATGTCGAAGGCGTATTCGAATTGCTGTTCCAACGGAATGCGACGTTGGAATCGGGGTTGCAGCAGCTCTTGGAGCCAGCAATTAAGCACAACGCCTGAGCCGCTCTTACCTGGGAGAAATTTCTCAGATGCTTGGGTCCTCGAGAACAGAAACCACGGCGGCAGCCATTCGACGGCGGCCTTTTCTCGATGTTGGGACAACGATAGATCTAAATCTAAAAGGTAGATACGGGTTGCAAACAACTCTCCCAGAAACCGCAGCCGCGGTTCGTCTCCTCGCGCAACTGCACCCAGGCCCAAGGCGTAGAGAAGTAAGGTCGCAGGGTAACGTTGGGCCTCGATCCATTCAATTAAACCAGCTGCGCCTAAACTAACTGCGCCGCGCTGCTTGGCCAATCGGGCGAGGGCGTTCTGCCATGTCTTGGTGTGCCAATCCTCCGCCCAATAGCCGCCCTCCACGGCCATTGCTATGAGGGTCTCGCAAGCGTCCTCGTAAGCCTTCATTCGTGCCGGAAAGGTCTCCCGATCCGGCGCTCGATCACCTTGCAGCGCGAATTCGGGGCGAGAAGTTATTTCGAGCACGCGATCCACTTCTGCGCTGATGATCTCATCAAGGCGGATGCGGTGCTGAGGATCGGGAAGATAGTTCTTCAGGCTGGCAACCGCCGCTTCGGTCGATGGAGGATGCGGCCGTGCGAACTGCTCCAGCGCCTCAACCTGGCCCGCGAGTTTAGAGAAAAAGCTGTCGGCATCTTCGATCGGAATTTTTTGTGCCCCCCGATGCGCAATCAACCGCTTTGCCGCATCGCCAGGCTTACCGCGTACGGTCCAGAAGCAGGTGAAGCGGGGGGACTTCGCCCGTTCTATGGCAGCGCACAAAGCCGTGTCCCATTCCGCCGACCAACCGCAGACGATCAAGCCGAATTCATCGAAAATTCGGTCTAACAGATCATTGAATTCCTTGGGGTAAGTTTCCAGCTCCTTCGGCGTGTTGCGGATGCGGGTATCGAGATAGTCGCCGTGCACCTTGAACACAAAGCAGCCCGTGCGAATCGCGTGAATCAAGGGCATCGCGCCCTGTGCCTGATCCGGCGTGCTGACCACGGTCGGCGTTACGCCCTCGGCGGCCAGCGCCGTTTCTATCAGACGGTCAAAGTTGGTGGTAATGATGACGCGGATATAGCCTTTTTTGGCAAGGCGGGCGATGGCCTGGTGTGCAGCTTTGGGCATCTTGGAGGGCCCGAAGTAGGGATCCAGCAGTTGCCGGCGTTCAGCCGGTTCCTTGGCCAGCGCATTCAGCAGATCGGAATAGTCGGGCTCCTTATCATAGCGCTCGCGATACCAGCGAGCAGGATCGGCGTCGCAAGACTCGCCCTTCATCGCCGCCAGCTTCTGCACCAGATCGAGCGTGATTTCCCAGCCGGTCGGGATGCGCGCGGAGCGCGAGACTCCCGAGCCCAACAAGACGGCGTAGACGCCGGGGCTCGCCTGGATGGACAAAGCCAGAGAATCCAACGGGTCAATGTTAGGATCAATCATACCGCCCTCGCCTTTCGAAAAGACCTCTCGGCCGCGGCCGCCTGGGCCATCCGCTCTGCCCGAATATCGCGCCCTTGCAACATCGCCGACGATGGGTATGCGCAAGCCTCCACGCCCGAGCGAGTGTACTCGTTTCTTATCGGTCCCGGAACTCCCCGTTTGTGCGGTTTCTTGGCGCTATGGATCAGCCCGGCGGCACGCCGCAATCGGAACTTCAGGCATGCCTCAAGAAACAGGCAAAACAAACGCGTATTTTGTTAGCCGGGGAATGGCGGGAGCGCGCGGAAGCCCGGTTGGTTCCTATTCTCGTTCGCCGCCGGAACCGGCGTTCTGATCACCCTGCGCCGAAACAAAAGCATGCGAACCGAAAGGGCTGCCCGCCGCAATCTCATTCACTCCGTGATCGATAAATTCGATAGGCTGAAGGCGCCTACGGTCGACTTTCAGGTGAAAGACATCAAATCGGTTATACTGGCCGACCACGTCGTGAAACTGTTTGGGTTCCACGCAAGCGCCGAGATCCAACTCGGCATAGAGCAGCCCTTCATCGGCAGAAAACTCTTCGCTCACGCTTTCCCCAGTCGGATCCACCACCAACGAAACGCCGCGCGGCGAACGTTCCAGTGCTTCGCGGGCATTTTTCTCAAGCCCATCCAGCGCATCGAGCATGGCGCGATCCATATAGCCCGAGACCACCAGATTAAAGCACTTGGCTTCGAATGCATGCGCGGCCGCGCGAATGCGGATCGCGTGACGCAAATCGTAATTGCCGCTGTTGGCCGGCGGACGCGTCGGCCAGACCGGCGGATAGCTGGCAATATGCAACTGCTCGCCTTGCGCCATGAGCGTATAGCGCGCAAGCGGGTTGGTATTCTCGCCGCAAATCAGCATGCCGATTCGGCCAAGCGGCGTTTCGCTGACCCGCAGCCCCGCTCCGTCGCCGTTCGCCCAGACGAGTTTTTCATAAAAGGTCGGCACGAGCTTGCGATGGTGATTGAGAATAACGCCCCGGTCGGAAATCAGAACGTTGGAATTCCAGATGCAGCCGACGCTCGCGCGTGTTCCCTCGTTAAAGCCGAGCGAAACGAAAATCCCGTGCTGGCGCGCCGTTGCGCAAACGCGCGCAATTTCCGGCCCGTTGATCTCCAGCGCATTTTCCGCCAAGCGCCGAAAGAAAGCATGATTGAGCATCGGCGCCTGCACGCCGGCCCAAACCGGGAAGGCCGGCACGTAGGTTTCCGGAAACGCAATCAGCTGCGCGCCGTGTCGTGCCGCCTCCGCAATGAGAGAGCAAGCCTTGTCGATGGTGGCCGCAGCATCCAGAAATACCGGAGCAACATGCGCCGCAGCGACGCGAATCACAGGGTGGGGCATGGTAGCACCTCCATCACCATTGCGTTTTGAAAACAAAGCGGTTCAACAATACAATTTGTCATTCCATTGCTCTTTCGGTCCCGGCGGGCCGTTCCGGTCGGTGGTGCATGCAACCACGCACCACGGATCCCGTGCCCAAAGACAAGGCCGATCATGCCAAAGGGGAGCATATCACATTGCGGAGCGACACGCAGGCAGACGTGCCCCTGCTATGCCGTGGATGCTGTTTGCGCATCCGTACGCACCGCGATAATCGACGAGGAAAGGGAGGAAGGAAGACGTCATGAAATTGCTCTCGCTGCTTGCTGCCGGGCTCGCCGTGTTGGGAATGCAAACCGCGCGTGCCGAGGCTCCCGCCCCGCTGCGGATCGGCATTATGGATGACATGTCCGGCGTCTATAAGGACATCCAGGGCCCGGGCGATGTCGTCTCGGCGAAGATGGCGGTTCAGGATTTCGGCGGAAAAGTTTTGGGCCGGCGCATTGAAGTCTTGTCGGGAGACTTGCAAAACAAAGTCGATGTGGGTCTCGCTCTGGCCCGGCGTTGGTACGATGAAGACGGGGTTTCCGCGATCTTCGGGCTTGGAAATTCCGCCGTGGCCTTGGCGGTGCAGGAGCTCTCGCGCCAGAAGAATCGGATCGACGTGGTGACCAGCGCCGGCACGGCCGATCTCACGGGCAAAGCATGCTCGCCTCTGGGCGTCCACTGGACTTACGACACTTATGCCTTGGCAAAGGGCACTGCGACGGCGGTGGTCAAGGCCGGGGGGAACCGGTGGTGGTTCATTACGGCAGACTATGCTTTCGGCCACTCGTTGGAAAATAACGCCGCCCATTTCGTGAAAGCGAGCGGCGGGCAGGTCCTTGGGGCCTCGCGCGCGCCGCTCGGACAAGCCGACTATTCCAGCTATCTTCTGCAGGCGCAGACCGCGCGGGCGAATGTCATCGGCATCGCCTCCGCCGGGACGGACATGGTCAACACCGTCAAGCAGATGGCGGAGTTCGGCCTGATGCAGCACGGCGTGCGTGCCGCCGCCCTGCTGGCGCTGGTGACCGATATTCATGCCATCGGTCTGCCCATCGCACAGGGCCTTTATTTCACGGAAGCCTTCTATTGGGACCAATCCCCCGAAACGCGCGCATTCTCCAAGCGCTTTCAGGCCGCTTTCGGCAAGCCGCCGACCAGCTTTCAAGCCAGCATGTACGGCGCGGTGATGCATTACTTGAGAGCCGTCCAAGCCGCAGGGACCGATGAAGCGCAGGCGGTGATGGAGAAAATGAAAGCCATGCCGATCGACGATTTCATGACATCGCACGGTTACATCCGCGCGGACGGCCGGGTCATCCGCAACATGTATTTGCTGCAGGCGAAAACTCCCGCCGAGAGCCACGGCGAATGGGATCTCGCCAAAGTCGTTGCCACCATCCCCGGCGAAGAGGCGTTTCGTCCGCTTAACGAGGGCGGATGCCCGCTTCTCCAGGCAGCAAAGAACGGGCACTCGGGCAATTAAAGCGCCTGCCCGAAAGGCCGCCGAAAAAGGAAAAGGCATGAGATCGCGATTGCAGCCGCAACCAGCTCGGTTATTTTGCTCTTCGCATCGGGGGGCTTAGCCGTCGGGGAATCTTCTGAGGAGAAAACGCAATGGCCTATGAAACCATCTTATATGAAGAGGATGGCCCGATCGGCACCATCACGCTGAACCGGCCGGATGACGGCAACATGTTCACCCCCCTGATGTGTCACGAGATCCGCGACTGCATCAACGCCATCCGCCGCGAGACTCGAACGCGCGTCGTGGTTTTAACCGGCGCCGGCGATCGTTTCTTTTGCATCGGCGGCCGCAAAGAGGGGATGGAGGATACCATTCTCTATGCCGGCACGCTGCCGACGCTGGAGATGTATGAGGCGATCGAGAAATTGCAGAAACCGGTCATTGCCTCGGTCAATGGCTACGCGGTCGGGGGCGGGAATGTGCTGCAGATGGTCTGCGACCTGACAATCGCGAAGGAGAGTGCAATCTTCCGCCAAGTCGGGCCGATGATGGGCAGTTTCGACGCGGGCTACGGCACGTGGTACCTGGAAGACTTGGTGGGCAAAAAGCGCGCGAAAGAGATTTGGTTCTCAAACCCCAAAATCTCTGCGCGCGAGGCCCTTGCCATGGGGCTGATCAACCGGGTGGTGCCGGATGCCGAGCTCAAGGCGGCGACCCGTGCCTGGGCGCTTGAAATCGCCGAACGCGGCGCGTTTGCCTTGGCCGCCGTGAAAGGCGCTTTTCTCGCTCGCCACGGCGGCGTTGCCGGTCTCTCCCGCATGGCGCATGATTTGCTGTTGCGCGCCTATCTCGAGACCGAAGAAAGCCACGAGCTGGCAGCGGCCTTCGCCGAAAAGCGCCGCCCGGACCCGGGAAAGTTTGGCCGCTAAGAAAGGGAGGCGAAGCGTGCGGCCGTTCTTGACTTTGCACCATCCCGCCGTGGCGCAGCGCTACTACGCAGCAGGGCTTTGGCGGGCCGAGACACTGCACGATCTGCTCACCGCGCACACCGCAGCGCGGCCCGAAGCGGTATGCGCCCTGGACGGGCGACGTAAGCTGACCTGGGCCGGCCTTGCCGCCTGGGTCGATGGAATTGCCGCATGGCTGCGCGGCGTCGGTCTTTCTCAAGGCGAAGCGGTATCCATCTGGATGTCGAACCGGTTGGAAGCGGTCGCAACCTTTCTGGCCTGCTCGCGCGAGGGCTTCGCCTGCAACCCCTCGCTCCACCGCACCCACACTTCGGCCGAGGTTGCGCGGCTGCTGGAACGGCTCGGCACACGGGTGCTGCTGACCGAGCCGGGCTGGGGGGCCGACCGCATCGCCGATCCCCACGCGCGCTTTGCAGATCTGCCTTCGCTTACGGCCATTCTAACGCCGGACAGTTTCCCGGGCCCGGCGGAACCGCCTCCCAAACCGCCTTCCGACCCGGACAGGGTTGTCTATCTGGCCTTCACCTCCGGAACCACCGGCACGCCGAAATGCGTGATGCACTCCGACAACACATTGCTGGCCAACGCTCGCGATCTGGTACGGGACTGGGGCCACGGGCCGGCGACCCGAATCCTGACCCTCTCGCCGCTCTCGCATCACATCGCTTGGGTCGCTGTCGCGCAGTGGCTCGTCGCAGGCGGTATGCTGATCGTGGACGACCCGCCGCCCGGCACCTCGCGGCTCGACTGGCTGCTCGCGAACGAAGCGAACTATGTCCTGGGTGTGCCCACGCATGCCATGGACATTCTCGCCGAGCAGCGTGCCCGCGGCCTGCAACGCCTCGGCGCGGTTCGGGTCTTTTATATGGCAGGGGCGCCGATCCCGCCCGCCATTGCCGAGGCTTTCCTCGCGCAAGGCATTCTGCCGCAAAACGTTTACGGAATGACGGAGAATTCCTCGCATCACTACACCCATCCCGATGACCCGATGGAAACCATCGTCGCCTCCTGTGGGCGAGGCGGCCGCGCTTACGAAGTTGCGATCTTCGACCCGAACGACACCAACCGACGGCTTCCGCCGGGGGAAGTGGGCGAGATCGGCGGCCGCGGCGCCGCGCTGATGCTGGGCTATTTCGCCGATCAGGAAGCCACGGCCGCGAGCTTCAATCGCGACGGCTGGTTCCTCTCGGGCGATCTCGGCATGCTCGATACGCAGGGAAACCTGATCATCAAAGGCCGCTCCAAGGATCTGATCATTCGCGGCGGCCACAACATCCATCCCGCGCATATCGAAGCCTTGGCCATTCGGCATCCGGCGGTAAAGGCGGCTGCGGCGCTCGGAGTCCCCGATGAGCGGCTGGGTGAAAAGGTTTGTTTGGCGGTGATCGGTAATGTCGCCCCGGATGCGCTGCTGGCACACCTCGCGGCCGAGGGCCTCTCGCGCTACGACATGCCGGAATACATGATTGCGATGGAACGCTTTCCACTGACGGCAAGCGGCAAAGTGCTCAAGCGCGAAATTTCCGCCATGATCGCGCGCCGGGAGCTGACCCCGGTGCCGGTGCGTTACCGGCCGGACGAGGCGGCCGCGCAGAAGAAAGAGGTGGTGTGATGACGGTCCGCCTTGAGCGCCGCGGCGCCTTTGCGGTCATGACGCTCGATCGCCCCGAAGCCCTGAACGCACTTTCCTTCGCGGTTCTTGAGGAAATCGGCACGCGCCTGGACGAAATCGCCGGCTCCGACGCGCGGGCCCTGATCGTCACCGGTGCCGGCAGCAAGGCTTTTTGCGCGGGCGCCGACATCAAGGAGCTGCGGGGGCGCGCGCTGACGGCGCAGCGGCGCGGCATTGAGCTTGGGCAGCAAACCTTCGCGAAGCTCGATACGCTGCCGATACCCTCTGTTGCGGTGATCAACGGCTATGCCTTCGGCGGCGGCCTGGAATTGGCGCTGGCCTGCACGTTTCGTCTCGCGACGCCGAACGCCAAGCTCGGCGTGCCGGAAATCAAGCTCGGTTTGATTCCCGGCTATGGGGGCACGCAGCGTTTGCCGCGGGTGATCGGCGAGGCGCGGGCGCTGGAGATGGTAATGACCGGGCGCACGGTGGAAGCGGAAGAAGCGGAACGGATCGGCCTTGTTTCCCGCATTGTGGAGGGCGATCCGGTGGCAGCCGGGATTGCTTTCGCCGAAAGCTTTGCCGGGTTCAGCCTGCCGGTGCTCGGCTTTGCACGCGCCGCCGTGCAGCGCGCGCTCACCGTGCCGCTTGTGGAAGGGCTGAAGATCGAGGCCGATCTTGCCACCCTCGCCTACCAAACCCAAGACGCCGAGGAAGGCATGGCGGCATTTGTCGAAAAACGGCCGCCTCGGTTTCAAGACGCTTAACCAAGGCGGGCACGGAGCAAACCGCGCAATGAAGCTCTTCGAGCGGCTGGAACGGCGTCGCAATTGGACCGCAGAGGAACAGATCGTTCTCGAACAGGTGCGGCGGCTGGCGCGCGAGGTGATTGCTCCGCGCGCGGACTATCACGACCGCACGAGCACGTTCCCGTGGGAAAACATTCGCGCCCTCAATGCGCTGGGTCTGAACGCCATTTTCATTCCGGAAGCCTATGGCGGCGCGCCGATGCGTTACCGCCTGTATCTTGCGTGTGTCGAGGCGCTTGCGGAGGCGTGCGCCTCCACGGCCATTATCTACGCCACGAACTTCCACGGCATGAAGCCGTTGATCGACTTCGGCACCGAGGAGCAGAAAGCACGGCTCTTGCCCCGGATTGCCCAAGGCGGGCTCGGCGCGCTTGCCATCACCGAGCCGAACGCGGGTTCGGATGCAACCGGAATGCAAACCCGCTTTCGCGAGGACGGCGATGAGATCATCGTGGATGGCGGAAAGATTTTCATCACCAACGGGGATGTTGCGGATCTCCTTCTGGTGTTCGGCAAATGGCACGGCATTGCGGACCCCCGCGCGGCCATTTCCGCCTTGGTGATGGAGCGCAACACGCCGGGCTTTTCGGTGACGCGTCTCGAAGACAAGATGGGCCACCGCGCCTCTTCGACGGCCGCCATCAGCTTTGACGGCTGCCGCGTGCCGCGGAAGAACCTCCTCGGCGCGCCGGGCGAGGGGCTTCGCATCCTGCTTGCGTCATTGAACAAATCGCGGCCTTCGATCGCGGCGCATGCCCTCGGGATCGCGAAAGCCGCTTTCAAGGATATGGTGGCTTATATGAACCAACGCCGGCAGTCGGGCCGGCGGATTGTCGAATTTCAAGGGAACCAGTTCACTTTGGCCGATCTTGCGACCGAGCTCGCCATGGCGGAGACATGGCTCGATTACGTTGCGGATCTGGTCGAAGACGGTGCGGATGATTTCAGCCTTGAGGCATCGATGGCGAAAATGCGCGCGTCCGACCTTGCCATGCGCATGACCACCGAGGCGGTGCAGATGCACGGCGGTTACGGCTATTGCCGCGACTACCGGGTCGAGCGGCTCATGCGCGATGCGAAAATCACCCAGATCTGGGAAGGAACGAACCAGGTGCACCGGCAGCTCATCGGCCGGAGCTTCGTTGCCAAGGAGGGAACGTCGTGAACGATCAGACCGCGATCCGAACCGTGGGCGTCTGCGGTGCCGGCGGCACCATGGGCTCGGGCATTGCCATTGTCGCGGCGCGCGCCGGCTTCCGCACCATCTGCTTCGATACCCGGCCGGAAGCGTTGGAACGCGCTTTCCAAGACACCGTGGCCTTTTTCAACAAATCCGTGGAACGCGGCAAGATGAGCAGAGAAGCGCGAGACGCCGCCCTTGGCGCGATCTCGCGCACCGGCGAGCTCGACGCCCTGGCGGAATGCGACCTTGTGATTGAGGCGGTCTTCGAGGACCTCGCCGTCAAACAGGCCCTGTTTCGCGAGCTCGATGCGATCTGTTCACCCCACGCCATCTTTGCCTCGAACACCTCCACGCTTTCGATTACGGAAATCGCTGCTGCCAGCAAACGGCCCGAGCGCGTTGTCGGCATGCATTTCTGCCTCCCGGCACAGCTGATGAAACTGATTGAAATCTCGCCGGGTTTGCTGACTTCCGAGGAGACCTTCCGCAAAGTCTGGGCATGGGCGGAGACCGCCGGGCAGATTCCCGTCAAAACCCAAGACAAGCCGGGATTTATCCTCAATGCTTTGCTGGTGCCGTTCAACAACGACGCGATTCGGCTGGTCGAGGCCAAGGTGGCCGAGCCGGCGGATATCGACCTGGCCATCAAGAGCGCGCTCGGATACAAAATGGGCCCGTTGGAACTGATCGACCTGGTCGGCCTCGATACCCAGCTCCGTCTCTGCGAGGCCTTTTATCCGATCACGCTCGACCCGCGTGCCGCCGCGCCCCCGCTCTTGCGGCGGATGGTCGCGGCGGGCCTGCTCGGGCGCAAAAGCGGCCAGGGTTTCTACCGCTACGAGGGCCGCGCGATGTTCGGGAGCGCATGATCATGGTGCCGCGTTACGCCATTCTCGCCGGCGGCGAAAGCCGCTCTTTTCCTCCGGGCGATCCGTTTCTCGCCGCCGGGGTGGAGGCGGAAAACGCCGAAGTTTTGGTGCTGCTCGGCGGCGCACCTTACCAGCCCGACCCTGCCAAAGCGGCAATCTTGATCGAGCTCGGCACGGAATGCCTTGGCGTTCACACGGGCGAGGCCGCGGGAGAGGAAGGCTCGAACGTCCTCGGCTTTGCGCGCTGGCGAAACGGCGACGATCCGCCCTCAAAGCTTGTCGAGCTGGTGCGGCAACCCCGCACGCATGAGTCGGCGCTGGCAGCCGCACGCGCGGTGCTGGAAGCAGCCGGCTTGACGGTTGCCGTGTGCGCCGATCAGGCGGGCCGCATCGTAGATCGGCTCTTGCGTCCCAAACTCAATGCCGCCTTGCGCTTCCTCGATGAAGGCCTCGCCAGCGCGAAAGACATGGACCTGACCTGTCGCCTCGGCCTCGGTTACCCGGAAGGGCCGATCGAGCGCGTGGAGCGCGGCGGCCTTGCGCATCATTATGATGTGACGCGCGCCCTGTTCGAGGTTTACGGCACCGCCGCGTATGCACCGGCGCGCCGGGCGGTAGTCGCAGCGCAACGTCGTGATCGTACCCGCCGATGAGGCCGCTTGAGAAACTCTTGGTGCTGGACTTCTCGACTTTGCTGCCGGGGCCGATGGCAAGCTTGATCCTTGCCGAGGCCGGGGCAGAAGTGGTGAAGATCGAGCGTCCGGGACGCGGCGATGAAATGCGCGGTTACGTGCCGCGCTGGGGTGCCGAAAGCACGAACTTCGCCTTGCTGAACCGCGGCAAGCGGAGCATCGCACTCGATTTGAAGAACAAAGCCGATCGGGCGCGCCTGCAACTGTTGCTCGAGCGGGCGGATGTGCTGATCGAGCAGTTCCGCCCCGGCGTGATGGAACGCCTCGGTCTCGGCTACGCCGAGGTTGCGGCCGTTAATCCGCGTCTGATCTATTGCTCGATCACCGGCTACGGCCAGAACGGGCCGAAGCGTGACGTCGCCGGGCATGATCTGAACTACATCGGTGATACCGGCTTGCTCGCCCTCTCGATGGGGCCGGCGCAATCCCCCGTGGTGCCGCCGGCGCTGATCGCAGATATTGCGGGCGGGGCGTATCCCGCCGTGATGAACATTCTGCTGGCCCTGCTGCAGCGCAATCTCACCGGGCGCGGCTGCTACCTCGACGTGGCCATGACCGACAACTTGTTTCCCTTCATGTATTGGGCGCTTGGCCAAGGGGCCGTTACCGGAAGGTGGCCCGGAAACGGCACGGATCTCGTAACCGGGGGAACCCCGCGCTATCATCTTTACCCGACGGCGGACGGACGGGTCGTCGCGGCAGCGCCGATCGAAGATCGGTTCTGGCAAGTGTTCTGTGACACGATCGGCCTCGAGCCTGCGCTGCGCGATGATACGCGCGACCCGGCGGCAACCATCCGCCGGATTCAAGAAATCATCGCGACTTCCCCCGCGGAGCATTGGCGCGAGGTCTTCGCCCGAGCGGATTGCTGCTGCTCCGTCGTGGCCGATCTCCGCACGGCGCTGCAGGATCCCCATTTCCAGGCGCGCGGCCTCTTCCGCCATGTTGTGCGCAACGAGCGCAACGAAACGATGCCGGCGCTTCCTGTTCCGATCGACCCCGCTTTTCGCGCCGCCCCCGGCGAGCCGCTTGCGGCGCCGCCGCTTGGTGCCCACAACGCGGAGTATCTGCGTTGAAAGCAGCTCTGGTACGCGCCTTCGGCCCCTTCGAGGAGGTCAGCGTCGTGGAGATGCCAGACCCCGAACCCGGCCCTGGCGAGGTTGTGGTGGATGTCGTCGCAGCGGAGGTCAATTACCCGGACTTTTTGGTCATCGAAGGCCGCTACCAGGTTCGCCCGCCGCTGCCTTTCTCGCCGGGCAAGGCTGCGGCAGGCCGGATTGCCGCTTTGGGGCCGGGGGTTGCGCATCTGGCGCTCGGCCAAGCCGTTGCCGTGCAGGTGGAATACGGCGCTTATGCCGAGAAACTGCGCGCCCCCGCCTCGGCTTGCTTCCCCATGCCCGAGGGAATGCCGTTCGACGAGGCGGCCGCACTCGGCCTGGCCTACCAAACGGCTTGGTTTGCCCTTAAGGAACGCGCCGGCTTCCGCCCCGGGGAGATCGTTTTGGTGCTCGGCGCCTCGGGCGGCGTCGGAAGTGCAAGCGTGCAGCTGGCCAAAGCCCTTGGCGCAAAATCCGTCCTCGCCGGGGTGCGCGGCGAAGCGAACGCAGAGCTCGCACGCCGGGCGGGAGCGGACCATATTATCGACCTTGCCGAGGCAAATCTTCGCGATGCCCTGCCCCAACGAGTTCGCGCCCTCACCGAAGGCCATGGCGCGGATATCGTGATCGATCCCGTCGGGGGCGAGGCAAACGCCGCCGCACTGCGCGCCTTGGCCTGGTGCGGCCGGCTTGTTATCGTCGGTTTTGCCGCCGGGGAGATTCCTACGATCCGGGCAAACTACTTGTTAGTGAAGAACATCGCGGTGTTCGGCTTGCAATGGTCCGACTACCGCGACCGGGCGCCGGAGCACGTCGCGCAGGTGCAGCAGGAGCTTTTCCGGCTGCATGCGGCGGGTCGGGTCAGGCCCTTCATCAGCCGCCGCCTGCCGCTTGCCGATTTTCAGGAAGCGCTGCGGGCCTTACGCGATGGGCACGTGCAAGGCAAGATGATCCTAACCGTGCGGCAACGCTAGGATCCGCCTACAAAGAAACCATGATCGGCGCGCAGGAGCAGCCAGCATGCAGAATGACTTTTCCCGTCGTCCCGGCAGGCATTTTCTGCAAATCCCCGGCCCGACCAACGTGCCCGCGCGCATTCTGCGGGCGATCGAGGCGCCCACCATCGACCATCGCGGGCCCGAGTTCGGCGAACTGGCGCGGCGTGTTTTCCGCGACATCAAGACCGTCTTTCAAACCACCGAGCCGGTGGTGATCTTTCCCTCTTCCGGCACCGGAGCCTGGGAAGCGGCACTGGTGAATACGCTCTCGCCGGGCGATACGGTGCTGATGTGTCGCACCGGCTGGTTCGCCACGCTTTGGAAGGAAATGGCCGAGAGGCTCAACCTTCGGCCCATTTTTCTCGACGGGGATTGGCGCCGCGGGGCGGATCCGGCCGCGATTGCCGAAACTTTGGCGCAAGACCGTGCGCACCGGATCAAAGCCGTCTGCGTCGTGCACAATGAAACTTCGACGGGCTGCACCAGCCGCATCGATGAAATCCGAGCGGCGATCGACCAAACCGGCCACCCTGCTTTGTTGATGGTCGATACCATCTCCTCGCTCGCCAGCATGGACTATCGCCACGACGCCTGGGGCGTGGATGTGACCGTGGGCGGCTCGCAAAAAGGGTTGATGCTGCCGCCGGGGCTGGGTTTCAATGCCATCGGCCCGAAGGCATTGGCGGCTTCCCAAAAAGCCACCCTGCCCCGCAGCTATTTCGATTGGCGGCCGATGCTTGCGGCCAATGCCGAAGGTTTCTTTCCCTACACTCCGGCCACGAATCTGCTCTTCGGCCTCGCCGAAGCGCTTACGATGCTGCAGGAAGAAGGGCTACCGGCCGTCTTTGCCCGCCATGCCCGTTTGGCCGAAGCCGCACGCTCTGCCGTGCGCGCCTGGGGCTTGGAGATCCAATGTGCCGAACCGCGCCATTACTCCAACAGCCTCACCGCGGTGCGGCTTCCCGAGGGGCATTCCGCCGATCGCCTGCGGGCGTTGATCTTGGAGCGGTTGAATATGAGTCTCGGCAACGGGCTCGGCATTCTGAAAGACCGCGTCTTCCGCATCGGTCATTTGGGAGATTTCAACGAGCTGGAGCTGATCGGCACGCTCGGCGGCGTGGAACTCGGCTTGCGCATGGCCGGCGTGCCGCACCGCGCAGGCGGGGTGCAAGCGGCGATTGAATCGCTTGCCCAAGATGCGGCAGGCTGGCAATTTGCCGCCGCCGATCCAGCAGGCAAGGCGGCAGAATAAGGAGTGGGAAGAATGCGGATCCTCCTCACCGGCGGGTGCGGTTTTATCGGTTCGGCGGTTGTGCGCCGAGCCATTCGAACTCGCTCGCACGAGGTGGTGAACGTCGATTGCATGACGTACGCCGCATCCATAGACGCCTTGGAAGAGGCGAGCGAAAGCTCGCGTTATGTTCACGTTCGGGCCGATGTGGCCGATGCCGCCGCGATGGCTCGGGTCTTCGCCGAGTATCAGCCGGATGCGGTAATGCACCTTGCCGCCGAATCCCATGTGGATCGTTCCATCGATGGACCGGCGGCTTTCATTCGCACCAATATCGTCGGCACCTATACTCTGCTGGAAGCCGCGCGTGCCTATTGGTCGCGCCTGCCGCCTTTACGCAAAAGCGCATTCCGCTTTCACCACATTTCCACCGATGAGGTGTTCGGCGCGCTCGGCCCGGATGATCCCCCCTTCACCGAGGCCACCGCCTACGACCCGCGTAGCCCCTATTCGGCCAGCAAGGCCGCCTCGGACCATTTGGTGCGCGCGTGGTTTCACACCTATGGGCTGCCCATTCTGCTCAGCAACACCACCAACAATTACGGCCCCTGGCAGTTTCCGGAGAAACTGATTCCGCTGATGCTGCTGAACGCGCTGGAAGGCAAACCCTTGCCGGTCTATGGCGATGGTTCAAACCGGAGGGATTGGCTTTATGTCGAGGATCATGCCGAAGCCTTGTTGCGTGTGCTGGAGCGCGGAACACCGGGCCACACTTATGCCATCGGGGCGCGCCAGCCGCGCAGCAATCTGGAAGTGGTGAAGGAGCTGTTGGCAATTCTGGATGAAATGCGCCCCGATCCGGCCGGCCCCCGAGAGCGGTTGATCCGTTTCGTGCCGGACCGCCCGGGGCACGATTTCCGCTACGAGATTGATCCCTCGCGCGCCGAGCAAGCGCTCGAGTGGCGGGCGGAACACGATTTTTCTTCCGGTCTCCGCCGAACCGTTCAATGGTATATGGATCATGAGGATTGGTGGCAGCGAATCCGCGCCGAACGCTACCGCGGCGAACGGCTCGGCTCGGCGGCTTAAGGGGGCGGTGCGCGCATGATCCGTAAAGGCATTCTGCTTGCCGGCGGTGCCGGCACCCGGCTGCACCCGGCGACGCTGGCGAGTTCCAAGCAGCTTCTGCCCGTCTACGACAAGCCCATGATCTATTACCCGCTCTCCACGCTCATGCTTGCGGGTATCCAGGACATCCTCGTGATCTCCACGCCCGAGGATCTGCCGCAATTCCGCCGCCTGCTGGGCAACGGGCAGCGATTCGGCGTGCGCTTTGCTTACGCCGAGCAACCGCGCCCCGAAGGCATCGCCCAGGCATTTCTGATCGGGCGCGAGTGGATTGCCGGCCAAGCTTGCGCGCTTGCTTTGGGCGACAATCTCGTTTTCGCCGACCACCTTTCCTCCATGCTGCGCACGGCTGCCGCCCGCAGCTTCGGCGCCACCGTCTTTGCCTACCGGGTGCGCGATCCGGAACGCTACGGCGTGGTTTCTTTCGATGATTTGGGGCGCGCGGTCGAGATCGTGGAAAAGCCGGCGCTGCCCCATTCGAATTGGGCAGTCACCGGGCTATATTTTTACGACCATCGGGTGAGCGAGTTTGCCGCCCGTATTCGCCCCTCCGCCCGTGGGGAGCTGGAGATCACCGATCTCAATCGGCTTTATTTGGAAGACGGCAGCTTGCATGTCGAGCGGCTCGGGCGCGGCTGCGCTTGGCTGGATGCCGGCACGCCCGATAGTTTGCTGCAAGCGGCCAACTTTGTGCAAACCATCCAGGCGCGCCAAGGCATGCTGGTGGGCTGCCCGGAAGAAGTCGCTTTTCGCATGGGGTTTATTGACCGCGAGGCGCTGCTCCGCGAAGCCCAGGCGCTGGGCAAAACCGAGCTCGGCCGCATTTTGACCGAACTTGCCGAAGGCATCCATGACTGAGAGGGTCCATGCGGGTCGAGCGCTTGGCTATTCCTGAGGTTCTCTGCATCACGCCGCAGCGTTTCGCGGATACGCGGGGCTTCTTTTCCGAAACCTACAGTGTTGCCCGTTTTGCCGAAGCAGGAATTTCCGCAAGCTTTGTGCAGGACAATCACAGCTACTCGCGCCTAAAAGGCACCATCCGCGGATTGCATTGCCAAATTGCCCCCAATGTCCAGGGCAAGCTTGTGCGTTGCGTGCGCGGCGCGATTTGGGATGTGGCGGTGGATCTTCGGGTCGGTTCGCCGACCTATGGGCAGTATGCCAGCGCCGTCTTGAGCGCGGAAAATTGGCAGCAGCTTTGGATTCCCGGTGGCTTCCTGCACGGTTTCTGCACGCTGGAGCCGGATACCGAGGTTCTCTACAAAGTCACCGCGCCCTACGACAAGGCCGCCGAGCGCGGGGTGATCTGGAATGACCCCACCCTTGCGCTTCCCTGGCCCGTGCGGCCGGAAGAGGCGGTGCTTTCGGAAAAGGATGCGGCGTTGCCTCCGCTCGCCGCCTGTGAGCCATGGTTTCATATATGAGGTTGGGATCGGGACCGATCCTGGTAACAGGCGGTTCGGGCCAGCTGGCACGTGCGCTGGAAGCCGCGGCGGGAAAGCGGGCTCTGCTGCGCGTCGGCCGGCCGAAGTTTGATTTTGACCGGCCGGAGGCCATCCCCCCACTGCTGGACTCCATCGCGCCCGCCTTGGTGGTGAACGCGGCGGCCTACACAGCGGTCGATCAAGCCGAGAACGATCGAGAGGCCGCTTGGCGCGCGAATTGCGAGGGGCCCGGCGTGATTGCGCAATGGTGCGCAAAAGCGCGCGTGCCGCTGATCCACATCTCTACCGATTATGTCTTTGATGGGCTGAAAGGCGCGCCGTATGTGGAAGACGATCCAACGGCGCCCACAGGAGTCTACGGCGCAAGCAAGCTTGCCGGAGAACACGCGGTGCAAACCGCCGGCGCGGCAGCCATCATCCTGCGCACCTCATGGGTCTATGCGGCAAGCGGTAAGAACTTCGTACTCACGATGCTGAACGCCGCGCGCAAAACCAATCGGCTGCGCGTGGTTGCGGACCAACGCGGTTGCCCCACTCTGGCCGCCGACCTTGCCGATACCATCCTCGCGATTGCCGATCGGCTGGCAGAAGAAGGCTGGAACGCGGAATGGGGAGGGATTTATCACGCCGCGGGCAGCGGCGAGACCACCTGGCACGGGTTCGCCCAAGCCATTTTCGCAGAGGCTGCTCGGCACGGGCTGCCCCGCCCGGAGGTGGAAGCCATCACCACCCAAGACTGGCCAACACCCGCGCGTCGGCCGCCTGATTCCAGGCTGGATTGTACCAAGCTTTTCCGCACGTTCGGGCTGCGGCTGCCGCCGTGGGAAGAAAGTCTTGCCCGCACCATAGACACGATCCTGGCATGAACGGTCCTTCGGCCGGAACCGTTTTTATTCTGCTCTCCACCTACAACGGCGCCAAATACCTTCCCGAGCAACTGGAGAGCTTTCTCACGCAGACCTGGCCGGCCTGGACGCTTCTTTGGCGGGATGACGGCTCCTCCGACGCCACCCTTGCCGTTATGGAAGCCTTCGCCGAAGGCAAAGGCAAAGGCCGCTGCGAGCGGCTTGCCGAACCCTCCGGCCGGCTTGGCGTCTTGGAGAGCTTTCTCACCTTGCTTCGGGCGGCAGCCCCCCGTCTCGGCGCCGAGGATTGCATTGCCTTTGCCGATCAGGACGATGTCTGGCTGCCGGAAAAGCTTGCCCGCGGCATGACGGCGCTTCGGGAAGTCACCCCCGACACGCCCGCGCTTTATTGCGCGCGCCAGATTCTGGTGGATGCCGCCTTGCGCCGCCTGGGTCTTTCCGAGCCGGTGCCGGAAAGGCCGGGTTTTCCGGCTGCGCTGACCCAGAATGTCGCGACCGGCTGCACGATTTTGCTCAACCGCGCGGCAGTGCGTCTGATTGCGCGAAGCCGTCCGCCGGCAAGCTCCGTGCACGATTGGTGGGCGTATCTCCTGGTCTCGGCTGCCGGTGGGCGTATCCTGGCCGACCCGACCCCGACCATTCTTTATCGCCAGCACGAGGCCAATACCATCGGCTTGCGCCGCTCGCGTCTGGCGCGCGGCTTGGCAGCGCTGCGCCGCGGCCCCGCTCCTTTCATGCGCGACTTCCGCGCGCATCTGCAGGCACTCGCCGAACAGGCGGAGTTGCTCAGCCCTGCAGCGCAACGGGATATCGCGTTCTTGCAACAGGCTTTGGAGGGCTGGCGGCTTGCGCGCTTCAAGGCGCTGCGCATGCCGGGGCTGAAGCGGCGACACTGGAGCGAGGGGCTGCTCTTTCGCCTTTGGTTTCTGCTCGGGTAAGATCAGGGCAGATCAAGGAGGAACACGTCATGGCCGTCATCGCCGCCGTAGAACCGGCGCATTATCGGATCCCGTTGCCAAGCGTGCTTTCGGACAGCACGCACGGAACCATCACCGCCTTCGAGCTGATCACGGTGCGGCTCAGGGATGCGGACGGGGCCGAAGGCGTAGGCTATACTTATACAGTGGGCCGGCTAGGCGCCGCCGTGCATGCGATCCTTGCCCGCGACGTGCCGGATCTGCTCAAGGGCAGGGATGCCGAGCGGACCGAAGAGCTTTGGCAGCATCTCTGGTGGGCGCTGCATTACGGCGGGCGTGGCGGCCCGGTCAGCCTCGCGCTCTCGGCCATCGATATCGCGCTTTGGGATGTGAAGGCAAAGCGGGCGAATACGCCGCTCTGGCGGCTGCTCGGCGGGTATGATCCGCGCGTGCCGGCCTATGCGGGCGGGATCGATCTCGATCTTCCGTTGGATGCGCTGCTGCGTCAGACCGAGGCAAACCTCGCGCGTGGGTTTCGCGCCATCAAAATGAAAGTCGGGCGCGCCAAGCTCGCCGAGGATGTCGAGCGGGTCGCGGCGATGCGGAAGCATCTCGGCGAAGGCTTTCCGCTCATGGCCGATGCCAACATGAAATGGACGGCGGATGTGGCGATCCGCGCCGCCCGCGCCTTTGCGCCTTACGATCTTTTCTGGCTGGAAGAGCCGGTGGTGCCGGAAGATATCACCGGCTCCGCGCGCGTTTTGCGCGAAGGCGGGCTGCCGGTGGCAAGCGGGGAAAATTTGCATTCGCTTTGGGAGTTCCGCCAGCTGATCGAAGCCGGCGGCGTCAGCTACCCCGAGCCGGATGTGACCAATTGCGGCGGCATTACCGCCTTTTTGAAAATCGCGCACTTGGCCGAAGCCTTTGGCCTTCTCGTGACGTCTCACGGCGCGCATGATCTGACCGTGCATCTTCTGGCCGCACTTCCGAACCGATCATACCTGGAAGCCCACGGTTTCGGCCTGGACCGCTTCATTGCGGATCCGCTCCGGCTTGAGGAAGGTTTTGCCATTGCGCCGGATCGCCCTGGGCACGGGGTCAGGTTTGACTGGGCCGGCCTTGCGCCGCTTGCGGCGCACTAGCCCCACCGAAAAGAACAAGAAGAGGCAATGCGCGTTCATATTCAAAACGATCCCGCCGAGCCGGTTTTCGCGGTCACGCCCGAGCTCTGGGCCGAAGCGTCTGCCCGCGCCGGAGAGAAAAACCACCAGGTGAGCTTCGGTCTGACACCCGAGGAATTTCGCGAAGCGCTGGCGGAGGCGGAGGTTGTAATCGCCGCGCCGAGCACGCTCGCCAAGCTGCTGCCTGCGCCGGCGCCTCGGCTGCAGCTGATTTTTTGCACGGCCGCAGGGGTTGATGCGCTGGCCCCGTTCACGAGCCTTCCGCCGGGAGCCGTGCTTGTGAACAACCGCGGTGTGCATGGCGCAAAAGCGGGGGAATACGCGTTGATGGCGCTGCTGATGTTGGCGAACCGCATGCCGGCTTTGGCCACCGCACAGCGCAACCACCGTTGGGAAAAACATCACGGCAGCCTGCTCGCCGGCAGGCGGTTGACCGTGGTCGGGCTCGGCGATATGGGCGCGCATGCCGCAGAGCTTGCCGCCCGCTTCGGCATGGAAGTGACGGGAATCCGCGCGCGCCCTGTGCCGCATTTCGCCTGTGTGCACGTGCTGGGGCCGGAGGCGTTGGATACCTGCCTCCCCCGGACGGAGTTTTTGCTGCTGGCCTGCCCGCTGACCGCGGCAACGCGCGGTTTGCTCAATCGGGAGCGCATTTTTCTGCTGCCGCGCGGGGCAGGCGTAGTGAATATCGGGCGCGGCCAACTCATCGATGAAGCCGCGCTGCGGGAAGCGCTGCGTGTGGGCCATCTTTCCGGAGCGGTTTTGGACGTCTTCACAGAAGAACCGCTCCCCCCGCAGCATCCGTTTTGGGAGACCCCCAACCTGATTCTCACCCCGCATGTTTCGGCCGACGATCCCGCCCGCTATATTCCCGTAAGCCTCGATATTTTCTTCGCTAATCTGCAAGCTTGGCGGGAGGGCCGGCCGTTACCGAACCAGGTTGATGTGGTCCGCGGCTATTGAGGGTACCGGGGGCAGAGGGAGGATTTGAAGCATGCGCATCGGCATTGCCGGCATCGGTGGACGGATGGGAAGGCTTCTGGCCGAGGAAGCTCGGGCTGCCGGGGAACTCGTGGGCGGGACGGAGCGGCCGGGGAGCGGCGAGAGCGGCCCGCCCGGCATCGCTTTGGTCGATATCGCCACGCTTGCGCGCATGGCGGAGGTGGTGATTGACTTCACCCATGCGAGCGCCGTTGTTGCCCATGCCACCGCATTGGCAGAGGCCGGCACGGCATGGGTGCTTGGTACCACCGGGCTCGGCGCCTCGGAACAGGCCGCGGTCGATAAAGCGGCGCAACGCATTCCGGTGGTGCAAGCCTCAAACTTCTCGGCCGGAGTAACTTTGTTGCTGGCTTTGGCCGAGCAGGTCGCCGCCGCGCTTCCCGCCGATGCGTATGATGCGGAAATTCTGGAGATGCACCATCGCCAGAAAGTGGATGCCCCCTCCGGCACCGCACTCAGCCTCGGCCAAGCGGTCGCGCGCGGGCGAAAGCAAGAGCTCGCCCCGTCGATGGAGCTTGCCCGCTCCGGGCATACCGGCCCACGCAAGACCGGCGCCATCGGCTTTGCGGTTTTGCGCGGCGGTCAGGTGGTGGGGGAGCATACGTTGATTTTCGCCGGGGCCAATGAGCACATCGCCCTCACGCATCGGGCTTTTGATCGCCGGGTCTTCGCCCAAGGCGCAATGCGAGCGGCGCGTTGGGTGATCGGGCGGCCGCCCGGCCGCTACGGGATGCAAGACGTGCTCGGGCTTCGTTAAACCCCGGTTGAAATCATTGACCAATGCGTACATTTCCGCCACACACCAAATCCCGGCTTGGCCGCATTCCGCGGACGGGCGTTACCGAGCGAGCTCATCTGCCGCCGCCGGCGGCGAAAAACGGAAGGATCATTCTGCCATGCGTTATGGGGGCGAATTTCTGTTCACCTCTGAATCCGTCTCCGAAGGCCACCCCGACAAGGTTGCCGACCGTATCAGCGATACGGTGGTAGACGCCTATCTCGCCGCCGACCCGGAAGCGCGCGTGGCCTGTGAGACCTTGGTGACCACCAATCGCATTATTCTTGCCGGCGAAACGCGCGGGCCGGCCACGGTAACGCCGGAATACCTTGCGCATTTGGCGCGGCTTGCGGTACGGGATATCGGCTACGACCAGCCGGGATTTTCCTGGCAAAAAGCCGAGGTTTCCTGCTTCCTGCACGCCCAATCGGCCGATATCGCCATGGGCGTCGATGCCACGGGCAACAAGGATGAAGGCGCCGGCGATCAAGGCATAATGTTCGGCTATGCGTGCCGCGAGACCGAAGCGCTGATGCCCGCGCCTATTTACTACGCGCACTTGATTTTGCGCCGGCTCAGCGAACTGCGGCACGCCAAAGATCCTTCCGTGGCCGGACTGCTTCCCGACGCCAAAAGCCAAGTCAGCCTGCGCTATGTGGATGGCGAGCCCGTGGGTGCCACCGCGATCGTGGTTTCCATCCAACACGAAGACCATCTCGACCAGAACGAAATCAAGCGCATGCTATGGCCGATTGTCGTGGGCTGCCTTCCGCACGGCTGGATGTGCCCGGAGGGACATTTCTACGTCAACCCGACCGGGAAGTTCGTGATCGGCGGTCCCGACGGCGATACCGGGGTGACCGGGCGCAAGATCATCGTGGACACTTACGGCGGCGCCGCCCCGCACGGCGGCGGCGCATTCAGCGGCAAGGATCCCACCAAAGTGGACCGCTCGGCTGCTTATGCCGCCCGCTATTTGGCAAAAAACGTGGTGGCGGCGGGGCTGGCCGATCGCTGCACCATTCAACTGAGCTACGCGATCGGCGTATCCCATCCGCTTTCGCTTTATATCGATTTGCACGGGACCGGCCGCGACGTGGACGAAGCGCGATTGGAACGCGTCTTGCGGGAGGTAATGAACCTTTCGCCCCGCGGCATTCGCCACCATTTGCAGCTCAACCGGCCGATTTACACGCCAACCTCGGCTTATGGGCATTTTGGCCGCGAGCCCGACCCCGTTCAGGGGACGTTTACCTGGGAAAAGACGGATCTCGTGCCGGCGTTGCGTTCTGCGTTTGACCGCTAAGACCTTCGGAATGCAGGATCTGCGCGTTGTCGCTGTTTCCAATGACTTGGTCAGGCTTTCCTTTTTGGTCGCGCTGCTTACCGATGCGGGGATCGCCTCCGTGGTTCTCGATGCCTATACCTCGGCCGTGGAAGGCAGCATCGGCGCCATTCCGCGACGGCTCGCCGTGGCCGCGGAAGATGAAATACGCGCCCGCCGTGTGCTGAAAGAGGCCGGCGAAGCGTAATGGAAACCACGCTCGGCCGTTTGCTCGGCGGCCGCGTCGTGTATGCCCAGCCGCGGTTAGGGTTTCGCAGCGGCATCGAACCCGTCTTACTCGCGGCAGCGGTGCCCGTTCGGCCCGGCGAACGCGTGTTGGAGGCAGGCACGGGGGCCGGGGCCACGCTGCTTTGCCTCGGGGCGCGTGTTCCGGACATTGATGCCGTGGGGGTGGAGCAAAATGCCTCTCTGGCGCAATTGGCGCGCGCCAATTTTCGTGCGAACGGCTTTGCGTTTTCCGTCATCGAAGGGTCAATCTCGGCAATCGGGGCCGAGCTTGGCCGGTTTCATCATGCCTGCGCCAACCCGCCCTGGCACGAAAGCAAAAGCACGCCCTCGCCCGAGCAGTTGCGCCAAGAAGCCAAGCGCGCCCTGCCCGGATTGCTGGCGGAATGGGTGAAGCAGCTGGCCGTGCGGCTTCACCCCGGGGGAAGCGTGAGCCTTATTTTGCCTGCCGCCCGCCTTGCAGAAGCCGTACTTGCCCTCGCCGCGGCGGAATGCGGAGGGGTTATGCTGTTTCCACTCTGGCCGAAGCCGGGAAGGCAGGCGAAGCTCGTGCTGCTGCAGGCGCGGCGAGGCGCGCGAAGCCCAAGCCGGGTTTTGCCCGGCCTGACATTACACGCCGAGGACGGCGGTTACACAGAAGAGGCCGAGGCCGTTCTTCGTTCCGGCGCTCCGCTCAAACTTTTTGCGGCTTAAGCAGCGAGGCTTGCCAGAATTCGGGGCGGAAGGAATGCTGCGCGCGAGCTTGGAGTGGGTGGGATGAGCGTTGTCACGACTGCAGAAACAGGCTTCGGCGCTTCGCGCTTTGCCCAGCGTTTGGCCCGTGAAGTCGCGGGCGATGTGCGCTTCGATAGGGCAAGCCGCGCGCGCTATGCCACCGATGCATCGATTTATCAGATCATGCCGCTCGGTGTGGTGCTGCCGCGCAGCGTGGAAGACGTCATGGCCACTCTTGCCCTTGCGCGCGAGGCCGGCGTGCCGGTTTTGCCGCGCGGCGCTGGCACGAGCCAGTGCGGGCAGACGGTGAATCGGGCTTTGGTTCTTGATTGCAGCAAATATTTGCGCCGCATTCTTGCCATTGACGCCTCAGGGCGCACGGCAACCGTTGAGCCCGGAGTGGTGCTGGCCGAGCTCAATAATGCGCTGCGTCCGATGGGGCTTTTTTTCCCGGTGGATCCTTCCACGCATAACCGCTGCACCATCGGCGGCATGGCGGGCAACAATTCCTGCGGGGCGAAATCGATTCGTTACGGTTTGATGGCGGATAACGTGAACGCCATCGATGCCGTTTTAATAGACGGCAACCGTTACCGATTCGGACCATTGCCGCTGCCGGAGATGCCGCATGAACCTTTTGCGACGCTGATTTCGCGTCTGCTTGCGCTCGGAAAAGCGGAAGCGGAAGAAATTGCCGCCCGCTTTCCGCGTCTCTTGCGCCGCGTGGGCGGTTACAATATCGACGCTCTCACCCCCGACGCCATCGCAAAGGGGCGTGCATCTCTGGCGCGTCTGTTGGTGGGTTCGGAGGGAACGCTGGCTTTTTCCGCAGCGATCGAGCTCAAGCTTTCCCCGATCAAACCGCGAAAAGTGTTAGGGATTTGTCAGTTTCCGTCGTTTCGCAGCGCGATGGAAGCGGTGAAGGATTTGGTTAACCTTGACCCGGAAGCGGTGGAATTGGTCGATCGCACCATGATCGATCTTGCCCGCGCCATTCCGATCTACTCCGCAACCGTCGATCAAATTGTTCGGGAAGGCACGGATTGTCTTTTGATTGTCGAGTTTCACGGCGATGCAGACGCACCGCTTACGGCAAGCTTGTCCCGACTGGAAGAAATGATGGCGGATCTCGGCCATCCTCATGCGGTGGTGCGGGTGACCGATGCGGCCCGACAAGCAGAAATCGCAGAATTGCGGGAAGCCGGGCTGAATATCATGATGTCGATGAAGGGCGACGGCAAACCGGTCTCTTTCATTGAAGATGCCGCGGTGGCGCTTTCGGATCTCGCCGATTACACGGAACGCCTCAATGCCGTTTTTCAGCGCCATGGCGTGAAGGGCACCTGGTATGCGCACGCTTCGGTCGGCTGCTTGCACGTCCGGCCGGTGCTCAACATGAAAGATCCTGCCGATGTCGCCAAAATGCGCGCGATTGCCGAAGAATGCTTTGCCTTGGTGCGCGCCTACAAAGGTTCCCATAGCGGCGAACACGGCGATGGAATCGTGCGCAGCGAATTTCATGAACAGATGTTCGGGCCGCGGATCGTGCGCACTTTTGAACACGTGAAAGAGATTTTCGACCCGCTTGCGCTTCTCAATCCCGGCCGGATCGTGCGCGCTCCGCGGATGGACGATCGCGCGTTGTTTCGTTATCCGCCCGGATACGGGCCGGATCCTTCTTTTCGTCCGAAGCTGAATTGGTCGGAGCATCCCGGCGGCATGCTGGGCGCGGTGGAAATGTGTAACAACAACGGCACCTGCCGCAAATTCGATTCCGGCGTGATGTGCCCGAGTTTTCGCGCCACGCGAGAGGAAACCCATCTCACGCGCGGGCGCGCCAATCTGTTGCGCTTTGCGCTCACCGGCCAGCTCGGCGCGGAAGGGATCCGCTCGCCCGCACTTGCCGAGGCCCTCTCGCTTTGCGTCTCTTGCAAAGCCTGCAAACGCGAATGCCCGACGGGCGTCGATATGGCAAAAATGAAAATCGAAGTCTTGGCGGCGCAAGCGGAAGAAAACGGTATTGCGGCAGGCATGCGCCTGGTCGCGGAGCTGCCGCGGCTTGCACCTTTCGCCGCCCGGTTTCCCAAGGCTTTGAACCTCCGCAACCGGCTTTCGCTCTTGCGGCGGTTTTCCAAGCGGCTCGGTTTTGCGCCCGAGCGCGCGCTTCCGGAATGGCGCAAAGATGTTTTTCGGGATACCGAGGCCAAAAACCATGCCCCTTCCGCAAAGCGGGAGGTGTTGCTCTTTGCCGATACCTTCAATCGCTATTTTGAACCGGAAAATCTCCGCGCCACGCTGGCTGTGCTTGCGGCGGCGGGGATTCGTGCCAAGCTTCCCCTCGTGCACGGGCGGCCGCTCTGTTGCGGGCGAACATATCTTGCCGCAGGCCAGGTGGAACGCGCCCGTGCCGAGGCACGCCGCACCCTTGCCGCCCTGGCAGGCCCTTTGCCGGTCATCGGCATCGAACCCTCCTGCCTGCTGACGCTCAGGGACGAGTTTCTCTCTCTTCTTCCCCGCGACCAGGCCGGGGAGCTGGCGAGCCGTGCTTTTTTGCTCAGCGAATATCTGGAACGCGAGCAGATCTCCCTGCCCTTGCGGCCGCTCCGGCAGACCGCTTATGTGCACGGGCATTGCCACCAGAAAGCCTTTGGGGCGTTTCCCGCCGCTTTGGCGCTGTTGCGGCGGGTGCCGGAACTTGCGGTTAACCCTATCACCGCCACATGCTGCGGGATGGCCGGAGCATTCGGTTATCAGGCGGAAACCCAGAGTATATCGCGCGCAATGGCAGAGGCGGGTTTGCTGCCGGCCTTGCGGGCCGCGCCGGCCGAGGCGCTCGCAGTTGCCGACGGCACCTCGTGCCGCCATCAAATTCGCGATCTCGCCGGACGCAAGGCCATGCATTCGGTCCAAGTCTTGGCGATGGCGCTTGCTTTCCCCGCCGCCGCCATCCCGCCATAAGCGCGGGGACGTTTGGGGGGTAAGCCGATGAACCCGCTGGCAAAGCTTGCCGGCCTCGTCTTTCCCGCCTGCGGCCAATCGGGGGCCGAGGGGCTTGTGCTTCCGCCACTCGGAGAGCTTGCGCACTTGACCAACCAAGCGCAGTCGCCCTCTTCCGCCTGATCGCAACCGACGCCAAGGCCGAGAAGCGGTTTCTAAGCGCGAGCGCGCGGAGCCTCGACACGCTTGGGCGCGATCAACGAAATCCCAGCGCTACTCTCTCTATTCGCACGATAGTGCGACGGGATAGGCAGCCGAGGCCGTAACAGCACCTACCGGATTCAGGATTTCCTCCGGGATATACCCGGCTTCGTAGAACTTTTGGCACAGAGAGTAGGGTGCGAGGAAGTCGCCCCCTTCGCGGAATGCCGATAGGCGACAGGCTCCCCCGCAGACGGAATTGAAAGGACAGCGCCCGCAGATGCCCTTCAGGTCCTCAGTGCGGAGTGAGCGGGTGAAGCGAAACAGCGGCGATTCGCTCCAGATCTCGCGAAACCGACGCTGCTTCACATTTCCTGCGACCAGATCTGGCTCATCGCTTGCGACACCGCAGATCGTAACGTCCCCATTGCTCAGGATGCCGCAGAAGTTCACTGCCCATCCACACGCGGCGCCGCGTCCGGGGATGACCTCGTCCAGATACATCAATAGCGGCGGCAGGTTGACAAAGATATTCATCCGCGCGGTCTTGCGGAGCACACGACAATATTCGCGCAGTTCGAAAATTTCCTCGGGCTCTAGCTCTTGACGTTCGAAAGCGACCCCGCGACCATTGGGATGGAGCAGAGACAACCGCATAGTGCAGCCGTAGTCGCGAGCAAGCTTCGTTAAGAACGGTATGTCGACAATGTTCATTTTCGACACGGTAGCGTTCACATCGAAGCTCAGCCCGACGCGACGCAGCGCATCCATCCCGGATAAAGTGCGTGCCAACGCCCCTTTCTGGTCACGTAGTCGGTCATGGATCTCATGACCGCCATCAATGGAGATGGATATGGTGACGTTGCGCAACGAGGCTAGAAAAACCGCGGCGTCATCATCGATCAGCGTCCCATTGGTTGCGAGCGATACCTCCATGCCGACCGCGTCGAAGGTGCTGGCAACCTCGCGCCAATCGCGTCGCGCCATCGGCTCGCCGCCAGACAGGATCACGCGGCGGGCGCCGAGGGCGGCGGCATCCTCGGCAATCTGAGCTACCAAATCGAGTGGCAGGTTCTCTGTGCGGCCGCGCACAGCCTTATCGTAACAAAATACGCAGCCGAGGTTACACGTCTTGGTGGCGTTGAAATGGATAGTGTCGAGCGGCGGCGCGCCGCTAGTCGACAAGCCGCTTTCTGGCTCCGCGGATGGTCGTGCCCGAGCGGCCGAGATAGCATCCATTTTGCTAACCGAACTTGACCGCTGAAAGAAGCCTACTCGCCAGCTGATCGATTGCCTCATCCGATATGGCGGCCGGATCACCCAGCATTTCGAAGGGGCTGGCGTCCTTTCCCGCACCGCAAGCGACGCACCAAGCCTGCTTGCCCAAATCCCTCAGCCCTTCAACGAATTCCGCCAAGGATTTGCCGCCCAGCAAATCATGCGCAGCAGCCTGGACTGCCTCAAACTTTTCGATCGGTTGGGCGCTCTTGCCTGCTCCGCAAGCGACGCACCAATCCTGCCTTTCCCCAGGCCGCGCTAGGCCGGCTATGGCCTGGCGCAACGCCGTCCGATCAACTGAAAGTGGCACGCTACGCGCTGGCACGCTCGAATGTGACTCGGTCATCGTTCTCCCTCCTCTTTATAGTTAAATTTATTTAAATTAGCATATCTATGATAGGAGTGCAACCATAAAGTTGACCTCGCTCGAATGGGGTGTTTTGGCTGAAACCGACCGGCCAGCCCGAACTCCGCGCTCGCCGCGCCGGAAGATTTCTCTCCCACGCCGGATTTCGTGCTGCCGATTTATCCGCTCCCCGCCACGGCCCTGTTTGATGCCGTCTGTCGTGTTGCCGCCGCGGCCCCGCGAACTTACTTGCAAGCAATCTTTCCCAAGAAAATGGCGGCGCGTTGGGTAGCGCGCACGGCATTGTTTAACTTTCCCGATGTGATCGTTGCGCAGGTTTCACCCCGAGGTGAAGACAAAAGCACCCTGGTTCTCTATAGCCGAAGCGAGTACGGATATTCCGACCTTGGGGTCAATCGGGCACGCCTGAAGGCCTGGATCGGCGCCTTGGAACGATCATTGGAGTGAGCAGAGCGGAGAAACTTGGCTGATGCGAAATCTTGGATTGTTTTTAAAGGACGCTTGGCGCCTAGCCGTCCCGTATTTCCGTTCCGAAGAGAGATGGTCGGCACGTGGGCTCTTGGCAGCCATTATCGTGCTCAATTTGTCCATGGTCGGGATGGATGTTATTTTCAATTTCTGGAATGGCCGCTTTTACGATGCATTGCAGGACAAGAATTGGCGCGCCTTTATCAATCTGCTGCTGTTTTATCAGCGCACCGAAAAAGGCGGCATCATGCCGGGCTTCATCGGCCTTGCCGCGGTTTACATTTTGGTGGCCGTCTATCGCACTTATCTCAATCAATGGCTGCAGATCCGCTGGCGGCGCTGGATGACGGAGCGGTTTTTGAACGAATGGTTGGGCGATCGGGTTTATTATCGCATTAGCCTGATGCACGATCCCGCGTACAAGGGCACCGAAAACCCGGATCAGCGTATTGCCGAAGACTTGCGCGGCTTCGTCGGCGATACGCTTTCCTTAAGCCTTGATCTGCTTTCCAACGTCGTATCGCTGTTCAGTTTTATCGGAATTCTCTGGAGTCTTTCCGGGCCACTGCCGATCTTCGGTTTCACGATACCGGGCTATATGGTGTGGGTGGCGTTGATTTATGCCGTGCTCGGCACATGGTTCACGCATCTGGTCGGCCGGCCTTTGGCGGCGCTCAACTTTTTGCAGCAGCGCTTTGAAGCGGATTTCCGTTTTGCGCTGGTTCGGTTGCGGGAAAACGTAGAGGGCGTGGCGCTCTATTCCGGCGAAAAGGAAGAGCACGCAAGCATCCTCACACGTTTTACCAATGTCGTGCAAAACTGGTGGAATATCATGCAGCGCACCAAGCTTTTGAACGCATTGGTGGCAGGGTATTCTCAGCTTGCAGTGGTGTTCCCCATCATTGTCGCCGCGCCGCGATACTTCAGCGGTGCCATTCCCCTTGGCGGGCTGACGCGCACGGTGAATGCGTTCGGGCAAGTGCAAAGCGCCATGTCGTGGTTTGTGAACTCCTACGCAAGCCTCGCCGCCTGGTTTGCAACGGTGGAACGTCTTGCCACTTTTCATCGCGCGATCGTGGCGGCACGCGCGCTTTCCGGGCAAGGCGTACAAGTCGAGTGGCATGATGAGCCGACGCTGGAGTTGCACGATGTGACGCTTGCAATTCCTTCAGGCAAAGAGCTCTTAAGCCATCAATCGCTGCGCCTTGAACCGCGCGTCCCGGTGCTGGTAACCGGCCGTTCGGGTTCCGGAAAATCCACCCTGTTTCGTGCCATTGCCGGTATTTGGCCGTTCGGATCCGGTTCGGTTGAACGCCCCCGCGCGCGCTTCTTGTTTCTTCCGCAACGGCCTTACTTGCCTTTGGGAACATTGCGACATGCGATTGCTTACCCGGCAGCGAGTGAAGATTTTGATGATGCAACAATCGAGCAAGTCTTGCGCGATGTCGGCCTTGCCTATTTGGTCGAACGGCTGCTTGAAGAAACGAACTGGTCGCAAGCGCTTTCCGGGGGCGAGCAGCAACGCGTGGCGCTTGCCCGTGCATTGCTGCTGAAACCGGATTGGCTGTTTTTAGACGAAGCAACCGCAAGTCTCGATCCGGATTCGGAAGCCGAGCTTTATGGTTTGCTGCGTGAACGTCTGCCGAATACGACAATTGTTTCTATATCACATCAGCCGACCACCGCACGATTCCATCAACGCCACCTCGTCCTCAAGGAGGCTGAGTCTCGATTGGTGGAAGCCGAGCCCAAGCCTGCGGTTTCCCATGTTGCGGCCCAATAGCGCGGCAGGGCGCGTGAGACGATCTTGCCGTTTATCGAAACGATGGGGCCGGTGAGAAGTTGTGGGCTACGTGATTTTCGAGAGCGCAATGGTCGCGTTTCCGGAAAGGAGTTGCCGGCCGGATGCGCTTTCCAGCACATAAGCATAAAGCAATGCGTGCGCATTTGCCGCAACCCGGACGGACTCGATATGCAAAAACCCGAAGTGCGGATCATCGAGCCGGCTTACGGCAAAATGCACCTCTCGGACTGAGGCAAAGAACCCGGGCGGCTGGGGCTTGCCGGAGGCCAAAGCGCCGTGAAGCGCTGCAGCCTGCAGGCCGTACTCGATGCCGCAAACCACAGGAAGCCGGCCTCGGCGGCGGAGCGGATTAGCAGGATCCAAATGCGAAAGCGCTCGGCAGAGAATGCGCGCCTGGTCCCAGCTTTCCACTTCGTCCAAAAGACACATCCGCCCCTGCTGTGGAATAAGCTTTAGGATTGCCGCGCGCGTGAGCATGGCGAAAGCACGATATCTAAGCGCGCATCTTCCAGATAGCCGAGCGAGAAGGCTTCCCGCTCTTCCCGCGCTAGGGCTTCCAAGAGCCGAAGGGAACGAGCCGCGGAATTGCCCTCCGCTAAATCATGGAATGCCTCGTTCCGCGGCCTTTCCCGAGCGGAAACTACTGGTTCCGGAACGAATTTGACCTCAAGCGACGCCAGGGCGGAGGGTTGCGGCCTCGGGCTCAACGCCAAAGCCACGGCAAAAGCCCCGAAGGTTTGGCGTTTTTGCGCAAGCGGCTCCGGCAGCGGCACGTCGTAAACACAAAGCAGAACCGGCGTGCCTTCGGCGGCAAGCTCGCCCATCGCCGCCAGCAAGGCCGCAGAAAAGCTCCAGTCATAAAGCGAGACACACGAAGCCGGCATCGAGCTTGCGGCGGCAATCGTCCAATAGCCGGCGGCAGCGTTGTGTACGGAATTGTGGAACTGCATGGGCGAAAGCTGCGGCTCTGCGCTGCTCAAGGTTTCGAGAAGCGCATGCAGCACCGCCCCGTCGCCGTTAGATGTGCCAAACACGGCGCGCACCGCATTCGGCAACAGGCCGGCCATGATAAGCGCTTCGGAAGCAACGCTTAATGCAAGCCGCACCGCCAAACCCACGCGCCTGCGCTCGGCAGGCGGCAACAGCGGCGGTGTCGGCAGGGGGGTCTCTTTCGGCTCATAAGGCGCCCTGCCCGCCAAGACCCCCTGCCCTTGGGGCCAGCCGGCAAGCCCCGGTGCCCAAAGCCCAACCCCTGTAATGAAACCGGAAAGACTCATACCCGCTCGCTTGGCGCAAGACCAAAAATCAAGCTGCAATTGCTGCCTCCGAAGCCGAAAGAATTGCTCAGCGCATAACGCACCTCTGCATTGCGGTTCTCGGTCAGCACTTCGGCACGGAAAGAGGGATCCACTTCCGAAACGTTGAGGCAGCCCGGCAAAAACCCATGCTCGATCGCGAGCGTGGTGATAATGGCTTCGACAATCCCTGCCGCGCCCAAAGTATGGCCCGTGAAGCCCTTGGTGGAACTGACCGGAATTTGGTCACCAAAGACCGCGAAGACGGCTTTGTCTTCCACCGCATCGTTCGCCACCGTTCCGGTACCGTGCAGATTGATGTAATCGATCGAGGAGGGACGAAGCCTCGCCGACTGCAGTGCCGCCCGCATCGCCGCAATTGCCCCCGCGCCTTCGGGATGCGGGGCAGAGAGATGATACCCGTCCGAGGAAGCGCCGCAACCGAACAAAGCCACAGGGCAACCATGAAGGCCCGCAGAGGCGCGTTCGAGAAGCACGAAGCCGGCGGCCTCGCCGATGGAAAGCCCGTCACGCTTGGCATCGCAGGGGCGACAGGGGCGGGCAGAGACCAGCTCAAGCGCTGAAAAACCCCGCAAAGTCAGCCGGCACAAACTATCCGCCCCGCCAACCACGGCTGCATCCGCCACGCCGGTCGCCAAAAGATATGCCGCATCCACGAAAGCGCGTGCGCTGGAGGCGCAGGCCGTGGAGAGCGTCAGCGCCGGGCCGGAAAGGCCGAGCGCCGCCCGCACAAACCGGGCGAGCGAGCCTAGCTCGTGGGTGTGCTCGAAATCGAACATTGCCGGCAGCGCCCCGTCGGTAGGATCGCGCTGCCGGTACGCCTCTTCGGTGGCCAGTACCCCGGAGGTGCTGGTGCCCACCACCACTGCAATGCGCTCGGGGCCGTAGCGGGCGCGGGCGCGGGCAAGCGCCTCAGCAAATCCGTCGGTGGCCAGCGCCATCGCCGCCAGCGCGTTGTTTCGACAGGTAAAGTGCTCAAGCGCAGGGGGGAGAACGGTCTCTTCCACCTCCGCGACGCGGCCGATATAGCCGTGGCGGATATCGGCAAAATCGCAAGGACGAAGGCCGCTCCGCCGCGCCCGCAAAGCCGCAAGCGTGGCGGCCAGGCCAACCCCCAAAGCGCTGACCAGCGTGCGCGCGGTAAGAACTAGCGGCTCCATCGTGACCTCTGCGATTCCTCCGGTATCGGTGCGGCAAACAAAAAGCCGAAAAAAATGGCAGAAAGTGCGCCGATGCCGACGGTAACCCCGATGCCGCGCAGCAGCGGCACGCGAGAGAACGCCAAAAGCCCGAAGGTTGCCAAAGTCATGGCATTGCAAAGCCCAAGAGTTCGGAGCGTACGAAGGCGTTCTTCCGCATCAAGCTGACGACGGGCGAAGAAAATTGCGTAATCGAGCCCAATCCCCGCGACAAGCTGCAAAGCCACCAAATGAAACACGCTGAACTTAACACCGAGAAACGTCAGCAAGCCAAGTGTGACGACAATCGCGGCACCGACAGCGGCCAAAACGCCCAGAATGCGCCGCGCATCCCATAGCCCCGCGACCAACGCGGCAAGCGCGGCAAACCCGCCGAACAAAAGCCAGCGTTCGGCCTGGCGGGTATAGGCTTGCACCAAGCCGTCGGTGGTTTTCTTGACGTCCAAAAACCGAAGACCGGGAACGGCCTTGATCGCATCCGCCAATGCTTGGGGTTGGCTCAAGCCGATCGGAGCAATGATCCCGAACCAAGAGCCTGCCGCTTGCAAAAGCAAAGGCTCCACTCTCGCGGCAAGAAGCGGGCTCGGCAGCGCATCCGGGCGAAGCGGGGCGAGCTCGCGGCTTTCCGCCACATCCGCGAGAAACGGCTGGAAGGCTTCGCTGCGAAAGGGAGTTCCGACAAGGGCTTCGTCCAAGCACGCCGCCAAGGTCTTGGAATCGGGCAAGGCTTTTTGCCGCGCCTGCTGAAGAGCGAGGCTCGGCAGATAATCGGCGGCCATTTCTTTGCCGCTGAGGATTCCCCGCGCTTGCAGCTCCCGGAAAAGCGGGATCAGGCTCTCTTCTTTTTCGAGCACGGCTTCGATGCTCTCTCCCTCAACCAAAACGAGCTGCCCCACCTCGGGCGCGCCGACCTCCGCGCGCAAGGTTTCATCCAGCTTTTGATCGGCCAGGGGCACGGGACTCAGATGCGCCAAGTTGGTTTCCAACGGCACCCCGCCGGCCGCACCGAGAACGGCGATGGCCGCCGCAACCGGCAAGGCTGCCCAGAGGCGATAGCGGCGCAGCGCTTCCCAAGCGGGCAAACGCTCGGGGTAGCCCGCCGATACCGGCGAGAGCCCTGCGGCGACAATGAGAGGGGGTAAAAGGAAACGGGTCACCCCGGCTGCCACCAGTACTCCGACAAGAGCAAACAAACCGAGTTGCGAAAGCCCGGGAAACGGCGAGAACATCATGGCGGTCAGCCCCAGGGCGACGCATGTCACCGAGAGGGCGAATGCCTTGCCGATCCGCGAGAGCGTTCCGGATACCGGTTCATTCTGCTTGCGATGGCCGAGAAACAGCACCGGGTAATCGAGGGTAATCCCAAGCATGGTGATCCCGAAACCAAGCGTGGCCGTGTGAACAAATCCGAATGCCGCTTGCACCACCGCGGCGGCGGCAGCAATTCCAAGCAAAGCCGGCACCGCAATGGCCGCAAGCACCCCAATCGCGCGAAACTGCAAAAGCAACAATACGACAATGAGGAGCGAGGACAGAACCGAAATCCAATGAACGTCCGCGCGAATGCGCGCTGCCGCGTCGCGGGCAAAAACCGGCGCTCCGGCGGCCAAAAGGCGTGCCTGGCCGGGATGAGCGCCGGCAAAGGCGGCCTCGATCGCGCCGACCGCGCGATCCTGCCCCGCAATGTCGGTTCCCAGAGCGCGCGTACGCGCAACAATCAGAGCTCGCGCTCGCTCAGGGGCAAACCATACGCCCTCTTGCATACGCAGTTTGCTCGGCCCGGCGAAACGTTGCAGAATGGCAAGAAACGTGCCGGGCGGATCCGCTAGCCCATAGCGTTTGACCAAAGCGGCCGCGGACCCGGAAAGCTCTTTCAGCAAAAGCAAGAGACCATTGTGCAAAGAATTGACGCTAAAATCGGCCGGCCCGAGAAGATAGCGATATCGGAAAAGAATAGCCAAGTCCTTCTCGGCAAGAGCTGCATCGCCGTTCGCCACAAACTGGAAATCGTCCGATCGGAGAAGACGCTCAGTGACTTCGCGGCTTAATCGCGCAAGCTCTTCTTCCGGCGCCCCTTCGATGCCGATCAGGATCAAGGTTGCCGCCCCCTCGTGCAATGCGCTGATCAACAACCGTTCGGCGAAACTGTCTCCGTTCGGCAGCAACGCTGCCATATCGCTCTGCACATTCACGCGCGCCAAAACCAACGCGACGGTCGCGACCGCTGCGCAGAAGACGGCAAACAACGCGAATAAGCGGCGGACGTAAAGAAAAGCGCGCAAGCCGGCAGTCACTGTGAAATCGGGGTGATCGTCATACGCGAAGTATCCCCGTCGGCTTCGATCGTTTCGATGCGCCTGGGCTCCGCGTCCTGCCCTTCCACCGTTATTTCCCGAATGTATTTTGCGACCCTCTCCCCTTTCGGCTTCAGCGTTAAGCGCCAATCTTCAAGCGAGCCCGTGAGATCGATGGAGTAAAATTTCTCAAGCGCGGCAAGATTGCCGCCGAGCGTGCCGCGGATGGCGTCGATAAGCGCGCGAAGCTCGGGATGTTGCGGCAAAAATACCATTTCGGTGCGGTTCTCGGTTTGCAGCCACGCTCTATCCCCATCCGCGACCAGCCTTTCCAGAGACGGCGATTCCGTTACTTTTTCCAAATGACCGGGGCGCGCATAAATCAGCCGCCCCTGCGCCTCAAGCGGCTTTGCCAGCGCGGCCATCCGCTTTTCCTCAACGAAACGTGCCTGGCGTGTGGGGACGGAGCCGAGGCGGCGCATCAGCTCATCGAGAGACAAGCTCGCCTGAGCCCAGTTCCCGATCGGCCACAGCAGCACCAAGACGGCCGCGAGTGCGCCGATCGGGATGCACGGGCGCTTTTGGGGCGCTTGGTCCGTCATCCCAAATATCGTGGAAATTGAACCAGTTGAACGGATACGTCCGACAGACGGCTTCCAGACATTGCGCAAAATAGGCGACCCTCTCTTCGAGATCGGTTGCTCGGCTCACAGGACGTAAAAAGAGCCGATCGGCGAAAGGTTCAAACCGTACTTCGTAGCGTCCCGGCTCGGTACGGATGGCAAAGCACAGTAATACCGGTGCATCAAGCATGGCCGCAAGCTTCATGGGGCCTATCGGAAAGGAAGCGAAGCCGCCGAGAAACGGGACCTTCAGCATTCTGCGCTCGTCCGGGCTGCGATCGGCAAGCATGGCCACAAACTCGCCGCGAGCGATAGCCTCGCGCGCGGCAAGCATGCTCTCGGGGGTGCCGATCGCAATCACGTTGCGCAGAAACTGCGAGTTGCGTTGCCTAAGCGCCGCGCTGAACGGGCCGAGCTCGACCGGAAACATCAGCATGCGCACCGGCACAGGGCATTCGCGCTCGGCGATCAGGCGTAGGACGTCGAAATTGCCGAAATGCGCGCCCAGCAACAACGCGCCGCGCTTGGCTGCGACCAGAGCACGCAGGTAGCCGACCCCTTTCAGACAGATTTCGAATTCGTCTTCGCGCCCGCAGGCGATCAGCCAGCGCTCGTAGAGAACCGAGGCAAAGCTCAAGAAATGGCGGAAAACATCGCGCGTGCCGGGGCGAGAGGAAAGCACGCGCGCGAGGTAGCGCCGCGAGGCGCGCCGGGCCCTTCGGCTAGTGAGCAGGAAATAGAGCGTGATGGGATAGAGCAAAGCCCGTCCCAGCGGCGAGCCGAAGGCCTCGGTGAGCCATATCATCAGCCGTATGGCAAAACGGCTTCCTCGCTCGCGTCCGACCGTCCAGTTCTGCGACGTCACGGTTGGGGCACTTCCAGCAGCGCAACTCCGCTTATCAACACAGCATCGCCGACATAACCGGCAAAATTGACCCGATCGGACGCCGGCAAAACATAACGCACGGCGACGTTCTCCTCCGGGCCAAGGGGACGGCGGAACTTGACGTCGCGAAGCGCCACGACCGGGCCTTTGCCAAGGGCGGCCTCAATGAGAGAGACGCACTCGGCAAGAATAACGACGCCCGGCACCACGGGCTGGCCGGGAAAATGGCCATCGAGCGAGGGATCTTCACGAGAAATCGCAAATCTGCCGATTTCGATCACCGCGCTTTGTCCGTTATGGGTCGCCAAAGCGGGCGGAAAGCGCCCTAAGCGCTTGCCGGGGCAGCTTCCCCGTTGCGTTGCGCGGCAGCCGCTCGAGCTTGATAATGCGCCGGGGCAGAAAGGCGGGCTCGATCTTTTGGCTGAGTGCGGCGCGGATCTCGGCCACGGAGCGGGTAGGGGCCACGACGTAAGCGGTGAGCCGTGCTGTCGGTTCGGAATCAAGATTTTCGGGGGCGACGAAGATCCCGTCCTCCACCCCTTCGATTTCCATCAATGCCTGCGTCAGCCCCGCAAGCGAGGCGCGCTTGCCGGCCCGCTTGATGAGATCCTCCCTGCGGCCCAGAAGGCGGAAACGGGTGCTATCCACGAGCGCGATGGCATCGGCGAGGCGCCCCGGCGGAGCACCTTCGGCAAACACGCGCACGCCGCCTTCCTCGGCTGCCAGCGTGATGCCGGAATAGGTTTGCCATTCCTCTTCCGCCGTGGTGCGCCGGGTGGCAATGGCGCCGACCTCGGTGGCACCGAAAATTTCGAACACCTTCGTCTGCCAGCGGCGCTCGGCGGCTTCGGCTTGATCGGCGGAAAGCGGCGCGGTGGCGGAGATGATACCGGCCAGCGGTGGAAGGCTTGCCTCGCTCGCAAGCAGCGCGCGAAGCTGAAACGGCGTGGTGACCAGCCAACGCGGTTCCTGCATTGTCTGCAGGGCCGCAAGAATATCGCTCGGGTAAAAGGCGTCACCGCAAAAGCTTGCCGCCGGGGCATGCCAGGGAAGCAGGAGCGTGCTTTCCAGCCCATACATGTGTTGGGAGGGCACGGTTCCCACAATGCCTGCGGGAGCATCCGATTCGAATTGAAACCGCTCGGCCGCCGTGAGCGTACGCGCAACCAACGAACCCCAGTGTTTGGCATGCGGGACCGGCTCACCGGTCGAGCCCGAGGTCAATACCAAGGCTGCCAATTGGTCTGCGGCCAAGAGCGGCGGCGCGTCATCGCCTTGTCCGCGCTCAGGCTCGAAACTGACGATATGAACGGGCAGCGCCACCCTCAGATCGGGCGCCTCGGCCAGCACATAGGCCTGTGGATAGCGGCGCGCCAAAGCCTTCAGCCATTGCTCCGTCGGATCGCCGGCGAGGATACTGACCTGGCCCCGCAAAAGAGCCGCGGCAAACCCAACCGCGACATAAAGGCGGTTGCGACAAAGGTTCACCACGTAAGGCGCCGGCGGGAGCCTGGCTGCCAAGGCGCGGGCGGCAGCGAGAAATTGGCCGGCGGTAATGCGCGCGCTCAGCGTGCGATAGAGTTCGTCCTCCGGCGCTCGGCCGAGAAGGGGAAGCCGATCAGGGGGCGAAAACGGTGAAGACGAGCCGCAAGCAGCGCTCATGCCACCTCTTAGCGGGTTCGGTGCTCGGCGATATAGCCGGCAAGACTGCGCAGGGAGGCAAAAATCTCCTTGTTGCGGGCGTCGTCGGACTTGATTTCCACTCCGTAGGCTCGCGAAATGGCCAAAGCGAGCTCCAGCGCATCGATCGAATCCAGGCCAAGCTCGTCACCGAAAAGGGGCATGACCGGATCAATACTCTCCGGAGGAATGTCCAAATGCAAGGTTTCCACGAGCAGGCGGGCAAGCTCCGCTTCTTCCGCCGTTTGATGATCTATGGCCGTCGGCACGTGTGCACTCTCTCCTCTCTCATCCCTTGACCGCGAAATTTGGCCAGACAAGGGCAAATCCTTGTAGAAACGCAACGCCCGGCACACAAGAGCACCGCGCGCATGAACAAATCGCGAAAGTATACCAAAGTGGAGGATCGGCCTCAAAGCAGCTCCCGTGTGACTTTTAGCGTTGATGTCGAGAACCACCGCGCCGGGCTGGCCGAGCCGCATCGGTATCGGGCGATGACGCGCCTGCTGATGGATTTCCTGGAGCAACACGGCATTCGCGGCACGTTTTTTGTGGTCGCGGAACTTGCTTTGGAAAGCCCGGAGCTGATCGCCGAAATCGCCGCGCGCGGACATGAGCCGGCCTGCCACGGCAACCGGCATACGCCGCTTTCTCGGCTCACGCCCGGGGAATTTGCCCGCTCGCTCTCCGAGGCCAAGCGAAGGCTGGAAACCTCTGCGGGCAGCCCTGTGATCGGCTTCCGCGCGCCGCTCTTTTCGCTCACCCCGGCCACGCGCTGGGCAGTGCCTATTTTGGCCGAGACCGGATTTCGCTACTCCTCCAGCGTGCTGCCGGGGCGGGGTTTTGCCTATGGCTACCCCGGGGCACCGCGCCGACCGTTTTTTTGGCCGGAGGGAGTCTTGGAAATCCCCTGCCCGGTTTTTCGGCTCGGACCGCTCGCGTTGCCGATCCTCGGCGGGATGTATATGCGCTGGCTGCCGCCTTGGGACTGGGCATGGATGCGGCGCAGGCTCGGCCGTCAGCTTCTCTGGACCTACTGCCACCCCTATGACATCGACACGGCCGAGCCTTTCTGCCGCTTGCCGGGGCTTGGATGGGCCAGCAGCTTCATGCTCTGGGCCGGGCGGGGGGTGACGCTTCGGCGTTGGAACAAGCTTGCCAAGCACGCCGCCCCCCCGTTTCGGGAGAGGTTGGCGGAAATCGCCTCAATGGCGCGTGCCGGCCCGTGAAGAAAGGCTTTAACGCGGGGCGAATTGCGTGGTGCCGAATAAAATGCTGCGCTGTTCCTCGGTCAGCGGCGCCTGCGAGGCCCGATCCGCCAGCACCTGCAAGCCCCGCACCACGGCAGGCCGGGCGGCTATTGCATCGAGCCAGCGCTTCACCGCCGGATATTCCTCAATCTCGACCCCCCGCCGCTGCGGGTTCCGGGCCCAAGGGAAGGTGGCGATATCGGCGATGGAATACTCCGAACCCGCGAGGTATTCAGCTTCCGAAAGGCGCTTGTTGAGCACGCGGTAAAGGCGCTTCACCTCGTTGCTGTAACGCTCGATGGCATAGGGGATTTTTTCCGGCGCGTAGTTGGCGAAGTGGTTGTATTGGCCAAACATGGGCCCCACGCCGCCCATTTGGAACATCAGCCACTGCAGGCAGGTATAACGTGCAACCGGGTCGGTAGGAATGAATTTCCCCGTTTTCTCGGCGAGATAAATCAGAATTGCCCCCGATTCGAAGAGCTTGAACGGCCGGCCGTCGGGTCCTTCCGTATCCACGATTGCCGGGATGCGATGATTGGGGGTAATGGCCAAAAACTCGGGGCGGAATTGATCGCCCGCGCGAATATCCACCGGGATTACTTTATAGGGGAGCCCGGTCTCCTCGAGCATGATATGCAGCTTATGGCCGTTCGGCGTCGGCCACGTCCAAGCTTCGATCATCGATGCCTCCCTCTCGGTTGCGAACGGCGGAGCATAGAGCCTGTTCCGCCGCGCCGAAACCCCGCGGCGCGCAGGGCATCGTCGCTGGCATGATTGCCTTAGCCCATACGGGCGGATGCGGCCAGCAGCCCTTCGTAATCCAGACCGTTCCAGGCGTAACCGCTGCTCCGCAAGAGCGAGCGCCAAAGAATTACGTGCGCCTCTTTGGTCCGCTGAGCAACCCAACGCCAGGTCGCCGGCTGCAGCCTGCCCCAAGTGGCCAGGCGCACCACGTCATCCGGAGCACTGCCCGTATAATCCCAAAGCACCAAGGCGTGCAGCCCCCAGGAGCCGGGAGCAGGATCTCCCGATTCGGCCGCTGCATTGGTATCCCAGACGGCCATGTTCTGATCGCTGATCGAGAGCGCAACACCGAGTTGCACGGCCCCGAACAACACCAAAGCAGAACGTAAGAAGCCGAGATCCTGCGCCTCCAGCGTGGCCCATGGTCCGCTCAAGACCTCACGCCCCACGTTCCAGCCCGCCCGGCTTTGGTAATTCAGGACATCCGCAAGCACGGCACCGCGATCGGTCTCCGGCCGGCCCGGAACGTAACCCGAGGTTGCGGAATAAAGCGCGAGCACGGCCTCTTGTGAAATAACCGGAACGAAGTGCTCTAGCGCGCCGATCGCAAGCGCCGTATTGGCAAGCGCCGCAGCGGTGCAATCGCCTATCGTATCATTGGCCCAGATTTGCGGGCGATAGGCGATATCGCCTCGGTCGAGCCGTGCGGGGGCTTGCGGAGGCATGCGCAGATACGCGGAAAGCCGCGGCGCCACACGGAGTTGTTCCGGACGATGCGGCAAGAGGCCGAGCTTCATGATTGGCCTCCGAGAATGAGGCGAAACTGCCGTCGCCGCGCTTCCGTTTCCCTCCCCAAACAAAAGGCAAGCCACCACCACCATAACCAGAACATGGCCGATCTCTTTGTTGTTTGATTTTCTCACTCAATGCCTTAGGGCCGCGCGCGAATTTTTTCAGCGGGCACTTTCAAACGCCAAAATTGTTCGCGCCATTGCCGGGCTCATCGCCGGTTTTTCCACGGCCCTCGCCGCCGAGAGGCCGAGATCGGCTTCCAGCGCGGGCAAGAGCGTGTTTGCCGCCTGCAAGCCCAAAGCGACATCCGGGGGAAGGTCGGGGACGGAGGCGGCGGTGGCAGCCAGATCGTTCACCGCAACGACAATTTGCTGAACAAGCGGCCGGCTTTGCCCGCCGGATTTGATTTTCGCCGCGGCTTGTTCCACCTCGGCAAGATAGGTCTCGATTTGCTTTGCCTCTGTTTGCGAGATTTTTCCGCTCTTTTCGATTTCGGAAACGACGCCGCTCAGCCCGTTCGCAAGCGCTTGCGTATCGACGGCAAGCTGTGAAAGGTTGGGTTGCCCCGTTTGGCATGCGGCTAGACCGAATGCCGTGCCGATAGCCGCAAGGGCGGCAAAGGATACCGAACGCATGAACAATCTCCTGTGCGGTCTTGAGGGAAGTTGATGAACCCCTTGATGAAAAAAGAATAATGCCATTGTTATGTCACACTCGCAGGTGTTATTTATCATAACAACCGTGCGGGCAAAAGGGGTTTGTTAGATTTAGTGTCAACGGGTGTGTCGTATCCGACACGGTCTGCCCGATCCGCCCGTGATTGCGGCGAAACTCCCCCGTCTTACGGGGCAGGCCGCTTGCGTGTTCGGAAATTGCAACCCGGAAGCCTGGTTGTTAGGGTGTCAGGAGCCGGCCGGCAGGAGGTGCGTCGCGCCGCATCGCAACGGGAGAGAACGGGAGATGATCGCGTTTATGAGCCATGCGCCGGAGGCCTCTTCGGCGGCGGAAACGCAGGGAACCAACCGCATAAACCGGTTTGTCGCCATCATGACGGTGGCCATGGCTGCCGCCCTTGCCAGCTTTGAGCTTGGCTTGCGGAGCTCCACCACAACCTATCTCACCCGCCAGCTCGAGGTGACCGACGCTCAGGCGATTCTGCAGGATGTGCAGCTCAGCCGAAGCTTGCGAAGGGCCACCGAGCGCATCCTCTCCTCGCTTCCCAACGCCACAAGCCCCGCGGTGCAGGCGGCCATCGCCGCGGAACGCGCGGAGGAGGACGGGTTTCAGGATGGGGCACAAAAAGACGGAATGCGCCGGATGCTGGACGAGATGGAAAAAGCCCGTCTGATCCGTGATCGGGCGGCCCATCGGGCGCATGGGCTGGAAGCAACCGTGGGCGGGCTGCAGCTCGCCATCGTGCTGGTTTCGGCCGCCACGCTGAGCCAAAGACGGTTGCTGGTTGTGATCGGGACGGCGCTTGCCGGGATCTCCGCGCTTTACGGAGCCCTCATCTGGGCCGGCATCGCCTAACACGGCGCCGGCCGGGCCGGGTTGGCCACTTTTTTAGGACGTCCGAATTTTATCTTCCGCCCTCACGCAGCCAAAGACACATCGAGATTCGTCAGAAGTCGTGCGTGAGAATTTCGATGCCGCGCCGGCAGATCCTGCTTCGCCGAGAAGGCACACATGAACCACAAAAAGCTGCGAGGGCCATTGCTGTGCGTTTCCGACAACGGCACTGCACTCACCGGCACGGCGATCCTGCGCCAGCGCCGGGAGAGCGGCATCGAACGGCACGACATCGTCCCCGGCAAGCCGACGCAGAACGCCTGCATCGAAAGCTTCAATGGGCGACTGCGCGATAAATTGCCGAACGAAACCCTGTTCGTCTCGCCGGCGCATGCACGCGTCGTGCTCGCGGCATGGATGATCGACTGCAACACTATCAGACCACACCGCGGCTGACTAAGTTGTGGCTGCTCGGACAAGCCCTAATGTCGATCCGGAGCTCCCGTAGGGAACCACTAGGTCGTACGCGCGCGGTGCCGTTCCGGATGCCTGCGCCCGGCGAGGCGATTCGCGGCACCTACCGCGAGGCGATCCAGCTCGCCTCCGGCCGCTACGCCCTGGTCGAGAACGCCCAGGAATTCACCCTGGTCCCCTGGCGACCGGTGATCGAGCGCAGCGTTGGCCGCGAGGTCGTCGGGCTCGTCGCCGAAGGCGGGATTTCGTGGCAGATGGGCCGGGATCGCGGGATCGGCATCTGATGCCCAGCCGAGGCGCAGAGCTTCCAGGTCGGGTCGGACGACTCCGGTGGTGAAAATCTGACGCTCCGTACCGGGTTTGGACTAACGCAACGGGTGGGAAGCGGACGAAACGGGATTGTGTTTATCCCGGAGCACTTGCGCAGAAATCAAGAATTTCGTGCCAACCCCATTCCGCTGAAAGCAGAGAGCATTTCTGGTGCAGATCTCGGGTTCAGATCGTTTCCAATTCTTCAACGGTCCACGGGCAAGCGTGCGGCGCGGCTCAATTGTCGCGGAGTGTCGGAGCGCTAGGGCCATGCGACATTGGCCCTGCTGCCCCGTCATCGTGTGGTGAGGACGCCGTCGGGCGTGACATCGCTTGAGAAGCGTCTCAACCAATCCGCGGTCAGCACACGACCGGGCACTGGAAATCCTTCATCCAGCACAGCAAGGGATTGGACGCGGTCGGCACGAAAATGGCGAAAATCGTCCCGTAGCTCGCACCAAGCGCTCACCAGGGTCGCCCCGACATAATAGGCCAAGGCGAAAGGCCAGATCGTGCGTGACGTGCGCCGCCCTTGTTCGTCACTATAGTCGATGCGTAGCTTGCGTTCCGCGCGGATCGCGGCGCGGATCACTGACAGACCACCTGCCGCCGGCGCGCCATGCGCCGAGACGAAGGCGATCGGCGAGGCGAAATGGTCGCGCAACATGTCCGGAAGCACGACTTCTACCTTGGAGAGAACGCGCGCCGCCGCCTCCTGTAGCCCGACATCGCCAGTGCGGCGCAGTAGCCGGACACCCACCAGGATCGCCTCGATTTCCTCGCTCGTGAACATGAGAGGCGGCAATTCGAAACCGCGCCGCAACATATAGCCAAGGCCAGGCGCGCCCTCGATCGGAACCCGGCGCGCCTGCAAGGTTGCGACATCGCGGTAGATGGTGCGCGGGGTCACCTCCAGCTTCGTCGCCAGGACGGCCGCCGTGACCGGGCGGCTTGCCGTACGCAGAAGCTGAATGATGTCGAACAAGCGATCGGCCCGTCGGAGCGGCATCGGCGCCTCCCTCCCAACGATCCTACACTCCTGACAAATAGCTGTCAGCAGCCCTCCGCTAGCCTGCCTTCGAAACAAGGGAGATGGATGTGATGAATCGCTATGGTGAGGGTGCTCTCGGCCATCCAGGCTGCAGGCGGCGCGTGGCTACCCGGCTTCTCGTGCTTGTTGGCGTGTGTCTTGCCGTGTTGATCGCGCAGATCGATACCTCGGTCGTCAATCTCGCGACCCATGCCATTGGAGACTCATTCCGGGCCGGTGTTGCGCCGTTGCAATGGGTGCTCGATGCCTACAACCTCGTCTATGCCGTGCTGTTGCTTAGTGGTGGCCTGGTCGCCGATCTTTACGGACGGCGCCGGGCCTTCGCGGCCGGCACGATCGTCATGGCGGCGGGATCCCTGATCTGCGCCTTCGCGCCCGGTGTCGGCGTTTTGATCGGTGGCCGTGCCATCACGGGTATCGCCGCGGCCCTGCTGCTGCCGTCCTCGCTTGCGATCATTCGAGTGGTCTGGCCGGAGCCGGCGGCGCGCGGGCGCGTGCTGGGCGTCTGGGCAAGCTGCAACGGGCTCGCCTTCGCGATAGGCCCCACGCTCGGCGGCATCCTGATCGAACATTTCGGATGGCGGAGCGTATTCTTGCTCGCGGTTCCGCTGGCGTCTGCCGCCTTCGTGCTGGCGGAGATGGCGGTGCCGGAGTCCGCCGAGCCGAACGGCCGGCATTTCGACCTGCCGGGCCAGGTCTTCGGCGCGCTCACGCTCGGGGGCGTCGCGCTCGCCGCGATCGCGGTTCATGACGGAGGATGGCTTTGGGCGGTGGCCCTCGGTGTCGCCGCCATCGCCCTGCCGCTTTTCCTCCGTATCGAGCGCCGACGCGGACAAGCGGCCCTGGTTCCTCTCGACATGTTTCGGATCCCGGCGTTCAGCGGCGGCGTCATCACCACCACGGCCATGACGTTCGGCATCTACGGCATGATTTTTCTGACCCCGCTGCTCTGGCAATCCGAAGATCATTTGACGCCGCGCGACGCCGGCGTCGCGCTGCTCTCGGTCTCTCTCGCGTTCTTTCTCGTCTCCACACAATCCGGCCGGCTGGCGGAACGCATTGGGGCGAGGCTGATGATCGCCATCGGCACCGGACTGATCGGCTGCGGATCGCTCGTGCTTGCGATAACCGATGCTGGCATGCCGATGGTGCTGGCCCAGATAGGACTGACGATGGCTGGCGTCGGGATGGGTCTCAATACTGGTCCACTTTATGGAATCGCGGTTGGCAGCGTCGGTCCAGAGCGGGCGGGCACGGCGTCGGCACTGATCAACGTCGCCCGGATGGTCGGAGCAACCTTGGGTGTCGCTCTGTTGGGCAGCGTGTTCGCGCTGCTCCACGGCGGCCCCGTGGGTTTTCGCGCGGCGATGCTGGTCGCGGGCGCTGTGCAGCTTGGCGGCGCGCTCGTGGCATTCGCGACGGTGAAATGATCGCGCGGATATCGGGAGCGCGGAGATGGGTCAGGACTCGCGATCCCGTTCGGAGCCTGGTACGCGAAGGTTTCCATGCCGACGCGCGGCTGCTGCGGCGTGGCCTGCTCGATAACGGCTATGCCGAGCTGACCACCACCCGGGACCAGGCCCGCGCCGATGCCGAGCGTGCGGAAACCGCCGCCGAGCGGCTCGGCGCGACCGTCACACCGTCCATGCTGACAGCCTTCGCTGCCGAGGCTCGCAGGCGGATGCGGACCGAGGCCGGTGGATACCGGCGGGATCACCTTCGGGCACTGGCCCAGCGGGTCGAGGTCGGCCAGCGCGAGGTCCGCATCATCGGCTCGAAGACCGAGCTGCTGCGCACCCTCACCGCCTCCGCAGGCGGGAAATCGGCGGCGTTCGGCGTTCGCAGTTTTATACCGAAATGGCGTCCCGTAGGGGATTCGAACCCCTGTTGCCGCCGTGAGAGGGCGGTGTCCTGGGCCTCTAGACGAACGGGACCTGCCTTCCTCCGATTAGCCAAGAACCGCGCCGCCCGCAAGACTGGCCGAAGCCGTCCCGCAAGCCGCCCTCAACGGGCACGCGGATGGGCATTCCGCCAGACCGCCAGCAAGCGCTCGCTGTCCACCGCCGTGTAACGCTGTGTGGTGGAAAGGCTGGCATGCCCCAGCAACTCCTGAATGGCGCGCAAATCCGCCCCGCGCGCCAAAAGATGCGTGGCAAAGGAATGCCGCAACGCATGCGGGGTGGCATGCTCCGGCAAGCCTACGAGACGCCGAAAATTCCGCACCGCCCGCTGCGCCACGCCGGCCGCCAAGCGCCCGCCGCGCGCACCCACAAAGAGCGGTGCATCGGGCTCAGGAGACGGATGCACCGCAAGCCAGGCCGCAAGCGCCGCCTGAACGGCCGGCAGGACCGGAACGATGCGCTCCTTCCCCCCTTTGCCGCGCACGATGAGGGTGCCGTCGGCAGCAAGCGTCTTCGCCTCGCGAACTGAAATGCCCAATGCTTCCGAAATGCGCAGCCCACACCCGTAAAGCAGCGTGAACAAAGCTTGATCGCGCGCGGCAAGCCAGGGGCTCTCGGCCAATGCGCCGATCTCACCGCCGATCCGGCGTGCCACTTCTTCCGGCAACGCCCGCGGTAGCGGCCGCTTTGCCCGAGGCGTTGCCAGCAACGAAAGGGCCGGATTTTGCACCCCGCGCCGAAGACGCACATAGCGAAAGAAGTTCTTCACCGCAGCAAGCTCGCGCCCGCGCGTTGCCGCCCCTGCGCCCTCTCCCGCGCGCGCGGCAAGCCAAGCGCGAAAATCGGAAAGCGAAATCGCGGCAAGATCGGCAAGCGTCGGTTCCTGGCCGAGATGCAGACTGAGAAACCCGAGAAACCCGGCAACCGAGCGGCTATATGTGGCAACCGTCAGCACCCCGGCACGCCGCTCATCGGCAAGCCAGACCAGCCATTCCCGGCGTGCGGCTTCGGCCGGCGTTTTCATTTCACCTTGCTCTCCCGCTTCGGGTAGGCAAGGAGAAAATCGCTTCGTTCTTTTCGCCCCTCGCGGATAGTTGCTCATGTCTTCTCTGCCCGAGCTTTCGATGCATTTCACCGTTATGCTAGGGAATCGGGGAGCGGGATGAAAAGCCGCAGGCGGAAAAACATCCCGCGTGTGTCTGTTTTGCTTCCCTATCCGTTTTCCGGCCCGCTGGATTATGCGGTCCCCGATGGGCTTTCCCTAAAGCCCGGGGATATTGTGCAGGTGCCGCTCTCAAGCCGGCGGGTGATAGGGGTCGTATGGGACGCGCCACCGTCAAACGCCATCCCCGAAGCGCGGCTGAAGCCGATCGGCAGAATTCTCGAGGCACCGCCGCTGCCGGCTTCCATGCGTCGCTTTGTCGACTGGGTGGCCGCCTATACGCTGGCGGCACCCGGTGAAGTGCTCGCCATGAGCCTCAAGGCCAACGCGCTGCGGGCGGAGCCGCCGCATTACGGGTGGCAGCCGGCGGAAACCCCACCGGCCTCTGCCCGGCTCACCCCGGCACGGGAGCGCGTGCTCGCCGCGCTTGCGGCACGCGCGCCGCTGACCACCGCCGAGCTCGCCCAAGCAGCCGATGTGAGCCGAAGCGTGCTCGAGGCCATGGCAGAGGCAGGGCTGCTCGTCTCCGTCAAGCTCTCCCGCGCACCGGCCTATGCCTTGCCCGACCCGAACCACGCGCGGGCCGACTTGTCATCGGAACAGAGGGACGCCGCGCAGGCGCTTCGGCAAGCCGTGGCAGCGCGGAAGTTTTCCGTCACCCTTTTGGAAGGCGTGCCCGGTTCCGGCAAAACCGAAGTTTATTTCGAGGCCATCGCCGAATGCATAAGGCTTGGACGGCAGGCGCTGGTGCTCTTGCCCGAAATTGCGCTTTCCGCCCAGTGGCTCGAGCGCTTCGTTGCCCGTTTCGGCACGGAGCCCGCTGTTTGGCACTCCGAACTCGGGGCCGCCGCGCGGAGGCGCGCGTGGCGGGCAACGGCGGAGGGCACGGCGCGGGTGGTGGTGGGGGCGCGCTCGGCGCTTTTTCTGCCGTTTCCCGAGCTCGGGCTTGTGGTTGTGGATGAAGAGCACGAGGCCGCTTTCAAACAGGAAGACGGTGTAATTTACCATGCCCGCGATATGGCCATTGTTCGGGCCCGTTTTGCCGAGGCTCCGGCAGTGTTGGTCTCGGCAACGCCGAGCTTGGAGAGCGTGACCAACGTGCAGGCGGGCCGCTATCGCCATTTGGCGTTAAAAGAGCGCCATGCTGGCGCGCGCTTGCCGCAAGTGGCCGCCATCGATCTTCGGGCCGAGCCGCCGCAACGGGGGCGGTTTCTCTCTCCCAAGCTCATCGCCGCCGTTAGGGAGACGCTTGCCAAGGGGGAGCAGGCCATGCTCTTTCTCAACCGCCGCGGCTATGCGCCGCTGACGCTCTGCCGGGCTTGCGGATATCGGTTTGCCTGTCCGAATTGCACCGCATGGCTGGTGGAGCACCGCATGCGGCGCGAGCTTCTCTGCCACCATTGCGGCCACACCCAGCCGATGCCGCAAGCCTGCCCGAACTGCGGGGCAGAGCACAGCCTGGTTCCCATCGGCCCGGGCGTAGAGCGGATTACCGAGGAAGCCGCCGAGCACTTCCCCGAGGCCAAGCAATTGGTGATGGCCTCCGACACCATCCCCGGGCCCACCGCGGCGGCCGAGGCGGCGCGCGCGGTGATTGAGGGAAAAGTCAATCTCATTATCGGCACGCAAATCGTCGCCAAGGGCTGGCATTTTCCATTATTGACGCTGGTCGGCGTTGTTGATGCCGATCTTGGCCTTTCGGGCGGGGATCTCCGGGCAGCCGAGCGCACCGTGCAACTTCTTTACCAGGTCGCGGGGCGCGCCGGCCGCGCGCAAGCGCCGGGGCGCGTATTCCTGCAGACTTATGCGCCCGAACACCCGGTGATGCAGGCTTTGGTGGCCGGAGATCTCGGTCAATTTCTGGAATGTGAGGCGGCGGCCCGAAAGCCTGGCCATTGGCCGCCCTTCGGGCGGCTTGCCGCTCTTATTGTGAGTGCGAAAACGGCAACCGAGGCTGATGCGGCGGCGGCGGCGCTCGGGCAGGCAGCGCCGAGGGTGGCCGGCGTTACGGTGCTTGGCCCGGCTCCCGCCCCGCTTGCGGTGTTACGCGGATGGCATCGGCGGCGGCTGCTCTTGAAAACCCCACGCGAAATGATGGTGCAGCCGTTGCTCCGGCGCTGGCTTTCCGCGGTTGCCGTTCCGCGCGGTGTGCGCATCGCGATCGATGTGGATCCGATTTCGTTTCTGTAACGAGGGCAAACCGCAAAGGCGCGTGCGGTGCGACTTGCTTGGGCCCTTCCAATATCCGAATATCGCTGAGCGCGTTCTTGATCGGGAGTATGAAATGAAATCCTTCTCTCGTTCGGCCGGCTTGCGCACAGTCTCCGCCGGGAAATGGGGAAGCCGGGCACCGGCTGGCGGAAGCGTATTGCAGCCAGTGTCATGTCGTCGTCAAGAACGGGCCGACGGGAACACCGTGATGGTCTGCTTTACTCGCCCCGCGCAGGCCCTTCATGGAAAATCTCGGGTGCCGGAGGACCGTTCACAATCAGAGCGCCGACCAAGCCCCGCTCCAGCCGCGACAATGCATGATCGACAAGAAGATATTTCCCCGGCACGCGGGTGGTAAGCTCGACAATGACGGCATCGCCCGGCGGAACCGAAACCGTCTGAACACCTGTTTGCGGCGGGCTGGTGAGGCTGCCATTCAGATAAACGCGGCTGAAAATCTGGCCGATGACATGGAACGAAGAGGTAAAATTCGGCCCGCCTACGCCGAAAAAGATGCGCACAGTCTCGCCGACATTGGCCTTTAGCGGGTGTTTGTTCGTGAGACTATCAACGGCGCCGTTGAAAACAAAATAGTCGGGCCGTTCGTCCATGAGTTTCTCGTAAGAAAACTGTTGTGCCCCGGTTTTGCCGAAACCTTCCGTCGTATAAAGTTCGCCCTGCATCACGTAATATTCATGATCGACTTTTGGCAGGCCTCCCGGCGGTTCGACAAGGATCAGCCCATACATGCCGTTGGAAATATGGTTGGCAACCATCGGCGTCGCACAGTGATAAACATAGAAGCCCGGCACTAACGCTTTAAAAACAAATGACTTCTCTTCTCCAGGTGCAACTTGGGTCGCCACCGCACCCCCTCCGGGGCCGTTCACGGCGTGAAGGTCGATAGAGTGAAACATCACATCGTCTTTGGCGTTGCTGAGATGCAGCACCACCGTATCCCCTTCGCGCACGCGAAGAAACGGACCCGGCACTTTTCCGTTAAAGGTCCAGAACGTATAGGTTGTCTGATCGGCAAGCCGGCCCACCCGCTCAACGGCCTCCAAATCATAACGCACAGTTAACGGCTCACGATCGCCAACGGGTGGCGGCAAATCGGCCGGATCACGCGAGATATCGACAGCGGCTCCCGCTTCCGCCTTCACGGGGGCAAGCTCAACCCGGATGAGACCCTCCATGCCGGCCTCTCGATGACCGGGCACGGTGCAGAAGTAACTATAGGTTCCCGCGCTTCCAACCTGAAAGACGATGGTACTGCTCGCTCCGGGGCTTGTCACGCGCTCGGAAGTTACATGGAAATCGGGGAAAGAAATATCATGCACTGCCCCTTCGCCGTTAATGAGTGTTACCTGCACCACATCGTTTTCCCGCACCACCAGAGTGGGGTTGACCTTGCCGTCGATAGCACCGCCTTTGCCGATAAATACCATCTTGCCGTTGGCGATCCCGGTGCGCAGAACAAATGTAACATTCGGCTGCATTTGAATTTTCGCCGTTGTTGACGGCCCGATCGCGCGGGAAGAAACGGTAAGGCCGGGGGCGAGGATGAAAACCAGCGCCGTAAAGAACGCAGCGATTCCCCGATTCCGAATAAAATGAAGACGACCCGTCATGTCTCAATGCCCCCGATCGATTTCCGACCTCTTCAAAACCGGCCTTCCCGTTCTACCTCTGCCCGCAGAGATGGGCGAGGATTTCCGGCTCATACCATCCCGCGCGTTGCGCGTATTGATGAAGATCAATGCAGCTTCACCGTCGGTCCCATTCCCCGAGAAAAAGCGCGTGCCAAGGAGGACATCACCGCCCGCCAAAGGCCAAAAAGCGCCATTTCGTGCATGAAATAAAGGGCACGATACATAAGCCGGGCAAAATATCCTTCGATGAAAAAGCTGCGGCCGACCAACCCGCCCATTAAATTGCCGACGGCGCTATAAGCGCCTAACGAAATCAACGAGCCGAAATCGCGATAAACAAAGGGTTTCAGCGGCTGGCCGGCAAGTTTGCGCTGCAGCTGCTTGTAAAGATGGGAAGCCTGTTGGTGTGCCGCCTGCGCCCGCGGTGGCACGGGGTTCGGGTGCCCGGGCCAAGGGCAGGCCGCGCAATCGCCGATGGCGAAAATATCCGGATCGCGCGTGGTTTGCAGCGTCTCCAAGACCACCAGCTGGTTGATCCGGTTCACCTCCAGCCCGTCAAGATTTTGCAGCACTTTCGGAGCCTTGACCCCCGCCGCCCAAACCACAAGCTCGGAAGGAATAAAGCTACCGTCCGCCAGCCGAACGCCGTCGGCCCGAACCTCGCTCACCCGTGCGTTTGTGCGCACCTCCACGCCGAGCTCGGTCAGCAGTTTTGCTGTGGCGAGCGAAATCCGAAGCGGCAATGCCGGAAGCACGCGATCGGCTGCTTCCAGCAAAATAATGCGAACATCGCGTTCGGGATTCACGCGATCCAGCCCGTAGGCCACCACTTCACGCACGGTGTGATGCAATTCGGCGGCGAGTTCCGACCCGGTCGCGCCCGCGCCGATGATCACCACATGCAACTGCCCGGGGCGGAGAGGCGTGGTTTGCACATGCGCGCGAATACAGGCGTTGACCAATCGGCGATGAAACCGCGCCGCCTGTTCGGGCGTTTCCAGCGGCACGGCGTATTCCGCAACGCCGGGGGTTCCAAAATCATTGGTGATGCTGCCGATTGCGATCACCAAAGTATCGTAGGGCACAGAGCGCGGCGGCGTAATTTCGCGGCCTTCTTCATCATACGTCGCGCCAAGCAGGACGAGCTTCTTGGCGCGATCAAGGCCGATCATTTCACCGTAACGATACCCAAAATGATGCCAGTGCGCCTGCGCGAGATAATTCAGTTCGTGCTCGCTCGGATCCATACTTCCTGCCGCAATCACGTGCAGAAGCGGTTTCCAGAGATGCGTGCGGGCTCGCTCCACCAAGGCAATTTCTGCCTTCTGATGTCGGCCGAGCTTATCACCAAGCCGCGTGGCTAGTTCCAGGCCGGCCGCCCCGCCGCCGACAATGACGATTTTGTGCAGGCCGGCGGGTGCCGCACGATCTCTCTCACTATTCGGCATAAGAGAAGTGTTACCGAAACCGATCGCAAAGGGAAGCGAAAGTTTCCGCCAGGCCGGGGGTGTTCCGTCTACGCGACCGGCTTGGCAAAAAATCTTGACTATCTCCTCATTCGGTTCCGCTATGGAGAAAGATGCGTTCGGAGCCGAACCCCATTCGGAATTTCACGACCCCGCCGACCGCGGCAGAGCTTGCCGCTTTGGCCGAGAAAGCGCTGCGGGCGATCCCCGCACATCTCGCGCAACATGTGCAAAACGTGGCGATCATGGTCGAAGAAATGCCCGACGATGCCACGCTTGCCGAGCTTGAGATAGAAAGCCCTTGGGATCTCACCGGCCTCTACCGCGGCATTCCGCTGATCGGCCGCAGTATTCAAGACATCGCCCGGCCACCCGATATCATCGTGCTTTACCGTCAGCCGATCTTGCTGGAATGGATCGAGACGGAGGAAAATTTGTTTCGATTGGTGCGCAATGTTCTGATCCACGAAATCGCGCACCATTTCGGCTTCAGCGATGAGGAGATAGACCGGCTGGAACGGGATCCCGGCTAATCACGTCCCGGACCATCGCCCGCAAGCTCGGCAAGACCTCCTCGGCAAACCAAGGGTTACGGCGTTCCCAACCCGTGGTACGCCAGGAAGGATGCGGAAGCGGAAAATATTTCGGCAGAAACCGGCGGAAATTCCGCACCCGTTCCTCCATACGACCCGGCCCCAGAACAAATGCCTGCGCGTAAGTGCCCACCAGGAGCGTTAGCCGGATTTCGGGCATCCACGGCAGCAGGCGCGGATGCCACAACGCCGCACAGCCCGGCCTGGGCGGCGCATCGCCCCCGTTCGGCAAACGCCCGGGATAACAAAGCCCCACCGGCAAAATGGCGACGCGTTTTGCGTCGTAAAACTCCTCACGCGAAAAGCCTAACCAACTGCGGAGTCGATCGCCCGAAGCATCGTTAAAGGGAATGCCGGTTTCATGCACCTTTGTGCCCGGGGCTTGGCTGGATATTAAGAGCCGCGCGCTCTGCGAAATTTGGAAAACCGGCCGAGGGCCGAGCGGCAACTCGGCCGCACACCGTGTGCAAGCTCTGACTTCGGCGAGAACTCCTGCAAATGTCGTCATGATTTTCCGCCGAGCAATCGCGCAAAGACTGCTTCCGGCTCCGTTCTTGAAAGCGGCGCGCCCGTTATTGCATATGCATATGGGAATGATCCTCTTTGCCCGTTCCCCCGTTCATCGGCCGCACATCGAAATCAACATCCACCGAGCCGGCGTTTTCGAACCTGAGCGTGCAGGAAATCTTCCCGCCCGGGACGAACTTATCTTTGATATCCATCATCATCAAATGCTTCCCCCCAGGGGCAAGCTGCACGGTTTTTCCGGGCGGGAGATCCACCGCCGCTATTTCCCGCATTTCCATGACATTGCCGACGCGCTTGGTGTCGTGGAGCACCGTCATGAGTGCAATCGGGCAATACGCACCCAGCAGCCGGTCGGGGCTCGGACCATTATTGCGGATCGTCATGTAACCGACGCCGGAACCGCCGACCGTGGCCGTGGGCCGGGTCCAGAGGTCGGAAATCTCGATCGTGCCCAGCGTGTAGTTGGCGGAAAGCGCAACGGCCGGGCCCAAGCTTGAAAATGCCAGCGTGATCAGAACCCGAAACATCCTTGTTCTAAAGCAGTGCATATTCTACCTCCGGCGTGTACACGGTTTGCTCCTTTCCCAAACGCGAGCTGAAGAGCGTGAAATGTTCTACGATGACGGGATCGGCACGAAACAGGTTGTGTGCCTGCACGAATGCCGCAAGTTTTGCTTCCGGCGCGCTGTCAAGCCGCGCGAGCGTTACATGCGGGGAAAAACGCCGCCGCTCCGGTTCCAGCCCGATGCGCTGCAACGCCGTCTCTACCTTGGCTTGCAAATGATCCAGCGGTTCACTCCGTTCGACGCCAACCCAAAGAGTGGTGGGTTTGCCGCCCTTTTGAAAGAGCCCGATTCCCGCTAACGCCAACGGAAAAGCCCGCACTTGCACGCTCTCCAGAGCATGATCGATTTCTTCGGCGTAATAAGCCGGCGTTTCGCCGATAAAGCGCAAAGTCAGGTGCAAGTTTTCCGCTGGAACCCAGCGGGCACCCGGGATGCCCGTGGCAAGCCCGGCTAACCGTTGCTTCAGACTCCAGGGAAAATCCAGCCCCACGAACAATCTCATGACGATCGAACCTCAGCCAGCAGGCGCTCGACATAGGGCAGTATCTGCTTCACAATAAGCCGCACGCCGTCCGGATTGGGGTGGATGCCATCGGCCTGAAGCAGCTCGCGGTGCCCTGCCACACCGGCGAGAAAAAACGGATAGTAGAGCACGCCCGGCTGGTGGCCGAGCTTATCAAATACGGCCCGGAATGCCCGACTATACGCCTCGCCCATATTTGGGGGTGCATACATGCCGCATAATAAAACAGGAATCTTGCGGGCGGTGAAGGTATGAATGATTGCGGAGAGGGCCTTCTCGGTATCGGAGGGATCCAGGCCGCGGAGGGCATCGTTGCCGCCGAATTCCACAATCACGGCTTGCGGCTGGGTTTGGGTCAGCGCCCAATCGAGCCGTTCCTGCCCGTCCGCCGAGGTGTCGCCGGCGGCTCCGCCGTTAATAATGCAAACATCGTAACCCTTGCGCCGCAAGGCGTCGGTCAGCTGATCGACAAACCCCTGCCCCATCGGCAAGCCGTAGCCGGAAATCAGAGAATCGCCAAACGCCAGAACTTTCACGCGGGCCGCACGCGCGCGGGATAACGAGCCGACAACCAACAGCCAGAATAGCGCAAGCAAGGCCATACCTTCCCGTCTTGCCACAGCGGTGCCATATCGTTTGGCTATGGACGTCACGGCCGCTCCGAATCGCTCCCCTTTCTCCACTGCCTCTTCACCCCTGCTGGAAATCGAGAATCTTCATTTCACGGTGCCGTCTCGTGCCGGGCCGGTCAACATACTGCGCGGGGTAACGCTTTCCGTCGAAGCGGGGGAAGCGGTCGGGGTCGTAGGGCCGTCCGGTTCCGGAAAAACATCGCTGCTGATGGTGATTGCCGGGCTGGAGCGGGCGAGCGCGGGAAGCATCCGCCTTGGCGGGACAGAGATCACCACCCTTGATGAAGCCGGGCTTGCGCGGCTCCGCCGCGAAAAAATCGGCATTGTCTTCCAGGCTTTTCACCTGATCCCAACCATGACGGCGCTGGAAAACGTCGCGGTACCTCTGGAGCTTGCCGGGTTTGCCGAAGCGCGCGCCCGTGCCGCGGAAGTTCTGCAGGCGGTTGGTCTTGGGCACCGGCTTTCGCATCTCCCCAGCCAACTCTCCGGCGGCGAGCAGCAGCGCGTTGCCCTGGCACGGGCCTTTGCCCCCGAGCCGGCGCTTCTGCTGGCCGATGAACCCACCGGCAATCTCGACCAAGCCACCGGAGCCCAAGTTATGGATCTTCTCTTTGCGCTCCGGGCCCGGCAAGGCACAACCCTGATTCTGGTGACGCATGATAGCGATTTGGTACGGCGCTGCCAGCGCGTGGTCCACCTGCGTGATGGTGAAATCGTGGAAATTTCAATGATAAAGGCAAGGTCGTGAAACTTGCTCTCCGCATGGCTTGGCGTGAGCTCCGCAACGGCGCGCCGGGCATGCGCATTGTCTTGCTTTGCATTGCTTTCGGCGTCGCGGCGATCGCCGGGGTGGGCAGCCTTCGCGAAGCCGTGGACCGCGGGCTCGCGCAAGAAGGCCGGCGCATTCTGGGCGGCAATTTGGAAATCGATACCGGCGTCGAGCCCCCTCCGCCGGCCTTGCGCAACCGGCTGCTCCAGCGCGGCTGGAAAATGAGCGAAATCACGCGGATGCGGTCTTTGCTCGTCGCCGCCTCGCGAGAGCGAATGCTGGTGGATGTCAAAGCCGTCGATGGAAATTGGCCTTTGGTCGGGGCGGTGCGCCTTCTACCGCACATCGGGCTTGCCGAGGCACTGGGCCCGCGCGCCGGCCGCTTCGGCCTGGTGGCGGAGCGCCTGGTTCTGGACCGCTTGGGGTTAAAACCGGGGGATATCGTCCAGCTCGGCCGCGCCAGTTTCGAAGTGCGCGCCGTTTTGGCCGAAGAACCCGATCGGGTGGCCACGATCTCCCTCTTCGGCCCGCGCGTGGTGATTTCGGATGCAGCCCTGCCTGCCACGGGGCTGATCCAATTCGGCTCGATGGTCGAACATCGGCTGCGGGTGCTCCTTCCTGCCGGCACCGATCGGCTGCAAACCGAGCAGGTTTTGCGCACCGCCTTTGCCGACCAGGGCTTCCGCATTCGCGATGAAACCAATGCGGTCCCGGGTGCCAAGCGCTTTTTGGATCGGAACGCCCTCTTCCTCACTCTCGTTGCCCTGACCGCGTTGCTGGTCGGCGGCATCGGCGTCAGCAAAGGCGTGGACGCATGGCTCACGGCGCGCACGAAAACGCTCGCCATCTTGCGCTGCCTGGGGGCCTCTCCGGCCTTGGTCTTTGAGATCTGTTTCGTCCAAGTGATGCTGCTGAGCACGGTTGCGATCATGGCGGGGGCGCTGGTTGGGGCGATTTTGCCTCGTCTCGGCGCTGTCTTCTTGCGAGAAGCGCTGCCTGTGCCGCTGCGCTTCGGGCTTTATGGGAAGCCCTTGGCGTTGGCCGGGGTTTACGGCTTGCTGACGGCCGGGTGTTTTGCATGGGTTCCGCTGCGTCGCGCCGTTGCCATTCCCGCTGCGGCGCTCTTTCGTGACGCCCTGGCGCCCGTTCCGGCAAGCTCACGGCCCGGGCTGATCGCCGCTCCCGCCGCTTTCGCTGCAGGCCTGATCGGGCTTACCATTTTGGCCATTCCGGATCGGGTCTTCGCATTGTGGTTTTGCGGCGCGGTCCTCGGCACCTTTGCCGTATTTGCGCTTGCCGGACTTCTGCTGCGGCGCCTGTCCCGGCTTGCCCCTTATTTCCCCTCGCCCTCCGTCCGGCTTGGGCTTGCCAATCTTTACCGGCCCGGCGCCTCTACCCTTTCCATGCTGGTAGCGCTCGGGCTCGGGCTTTCCACCCTCGCCACCGTCGTGCTCATCGAGGGCAATCTGAAACGCGAAATTCTCGAGGATTTGCCGACAACCGCTCCAAGCTTCTATTTCATCGACATTCTGCCCAGCGAGCTCAGCCGTTTCGATGCCATTATCCGGCAAATGCCGGGAGTGCAGAAGTTGGATGAAGTGCCGAGCCTGCGCGCCCGCGTGGTCGCCGTGGCGGGGGTTCCGGCCAACGAGGTCAAAGCCGCCCCCGGAACCGAATGGGGCTTGCGGGGCGATCGCGGGTTAACCTACGCCGCAGAGCCGCCGCCCGGCACGCATGTGGTTTCCGGCCGTTTTTGGCCGCCCGATTATCACGGCCCGCCTTTGGTTTCCTTCGATGCTGAGCTTGCCCGCGGATGGGGGGTGAAAGTGGGGGATACGCTGCGCATCAACGTGCTTGGCCGCGATATCGACCTCAAAGTGGCCAATCTCCGCGAGATCAATTGGCGATCACTCGCCTTGAACTTCACCTTGCTGGCAAGCCCCGGCATTTTTGAGCATGCGCCCCGGATGTATATCGCGGCGGTAAAAACCGCGCCGGAGCTGGAAGGACGCCTACTGCGTGCGGTCACCGACGCATTGCCCAATGTCACCGGTATCCGGGTGACCGACGTGATCCAGGTGGTGGGCGGTTTGCTGCGCCAAGTCGCCGCCGCATTCACCGCCGCGGGTTTGCTTGCACTGGTCTCGGGGGTCTTGGTCCTGGCCGGAGCGCTTGCGGCTTCCCAGCGCCGGCGGACGCAAGAGGCGGTGATCCTCCGAACGCTGGGGGCGTCGCGGGGCCAGATCCTGCTTGCGTGGCTGGCGGAATTCGGCGCGCTCGGCCTGACCGCTGGAATCATGGCTGCGGCGGTGGGCGCGGCGGCAAGCTACGGCGTTCTGCATTTCTTCCTGCACGGGAGTTGGATCTTTCTGCCCGGCGCGCTGGCGGCAACCCTGGTCGGGGCAGTAGCGGTGATGCTCGTCTTTGGCTATATAAGCATTGCGGTGGCGCTGGCTGCCAAACCAGGACCGCTGTTGCGCAACGAATGAAGCCGCCGAGAGCCGCGGATAATCCGTTGTCTGGAAAGCACAAGAGGGCTGCCGATTTTGCTTGCATAGCGACATTCAGCGCACAAAATAACTGGCGTAGGCAACTTGCCTGAAGGAGACAAACAGACCATGGCATACAGTCCCGATTATCGGAGCTTTCCGGGCGCATCCCGAACGGCTGCCTCCGCCGCCGTCTTGGATGCGGGGCTGCGCGCCTATTTGCTTCGCGTTTATAACTGGATGGCCTCAGGGCTGCTGCTGACCGGAATCGTGGCGTATGGAATCGCCCATACCTCACTCATCGACCTGTTTTACCCGGTTGTCGCGACACCCTATGGCCTGCATCGGACTGCAAGCGGGCTTGCCTTTTTGGCAATGCTCTCGCCGCTCGCGTTCGTTCTGGTGTTGAGCTTCGGGGTCAACCGGCTTTCGACAACCGCTGCGCAGACACTCTTTTGGCTGTTCTGCGTTGCGATGGGGGCAAGCCTCACCAACATCTTCCTGATCTATTCCGGCACCTCGATCGCTCGGGTGTTTTTCATCACCGCTGCCACCTTCGCGGCGATGAGCATTTGGGGCTATACGACCAGGACCGACCTTTCCCGATTCGGCAGTTTCCTGCTGATGGGGCTGATCGGCATTATCATCGCGGGGCTGGTGAATATCTGGCTCGGCTCGGCGGGCTTGCAATTTGCGATTAGCGTGATCGGCGTGATCGTCTTTGTGGGATTGACCGCCTACGACACGCAACGCATTAAGGCGAATTATCTCGAGTTCGCCTATGCCGACGGGCCGGAAATGGCCGCCAAGCGCGCTGTCTATGACGCTCTTGCCCTGCTGCTGAACTTCATCAACCTCTTCCTGCTGCTCTTGCAGCTTACGGGCAATCGCAATTCCAACGGCTAAATTCAGCAGCCAAACCGGGCCATTTTATAACGGCATATGCCCCCGACATCGGTCGGGGGCATTTTTTGTCGGGGTGTCGGGGCTTAGGGGCGCTTAATCCGGCCGGATCAGTGTGCCGATGCCGCCCTCGGTAAAGAGTTCCAAAAGGCAGGCATGCGGAAGCCGTCCGTCTAGGATCACCGCGCCCTTCACGCCGCCCTCCAAGGCGGCAATGCAGGTTTCCACTTTCGGGATCATCCCCCCGGTAATGGTGCCGGCTTGAATGGCCGCGCGCACCTCGGAAACCGTAAGTTCCGGTATCAGGCGCTTCTCGGAATCCAGCACCCCGGGGACATCCGTCAGCAACAAAAGCCGGGTGGCGCTCAACGCCGCGGCGATGGCGCCGGCCGCCGTATCGGCATTGATGTTGTAAGTTTCTCCCGCCGCGCCCATCCCAACCGGGGCGATAACCGGGATCAGCCCGGCCCCGGTGAGCGCATGGATCACCCGGACGTCAATGCCCTCCGGCTCTCCGACAAAGCCAAGATCAAGAACTTTTTCGATATTGCTTCCGGGGTCGTACTTGGTGCGGGTGAGCTTGCGCGCCCGAATCAGCCCGCCGTCTTTACCGCAAATCCCGACGGCCAGCGCGCCGGCGCGGGTGATCAGCCCGGCAACGTATTTGTTGACCGTGCCGGCCAACACCATTTCCACCACTTCCACCATCGCGGCATCGGTCACGCGGAGACCGTCGACAAATTCGGATTGAATCGCCAGCCGCTTCAGCATGGCGTTGATCTGCGGGCCGCCGCCGTGCACCACCACCGGATTAATGCCGACCTGCTTGAGCAGCGCGATGTCGCGCCCGAACTGCTCGGCCATAGCCTCTTCGCCGATGGCATGGCCGCCGTATTTCACCACAATGGTGGCACCCGTGTAGCGGCGCAGATACGGGAGCGCGTGCGCCAAAATACGGGCCTGCTCTTCGGCGGAAAAAGATCGCTCGCTCATTGGAAGGGCTCTAACCGCGCCGGCTTTGCTCGGTCAAGGGGACGAAAAGGAAAACCCGCCCAACGCGCGCATGCGCCCCTCCGATCCTCAGCAGCGCCCTGGAAGCAGGCCCGAGAACGATCGGAAATTAAATCGTATCGTCCATATCCCCATCAAAAGAGGAGTCGAATCCCGGGTCGGAATTGCTGGCATCATCCCACCCGGCCCCCGGATCCGCCACGGAATCATCGGTGGGGGTGTCGAGATCCGGGTTGTTTTCCGCAACATCCCACGGGTTGGCGCCGGCGCCGGCCGCAGGACCCCACGGGCTTGCGCCCGCGCCGGGCTCCACGATCTGGTTCTCGATAATGGTCTCACCGGGCGCCATGCCCCCGCCAAAACCACCGCCGAACGTGCGATGCGGGGAGAAAAGATCCATCAGCGCGTTGCCGAGAACCATACCGCCCGCCACGCCTGCCGCGGTGGTGAGCGCGGAGCCCAAGAACCCCGAGCCGGAACGTTGAAACATTCCGGGCTGATAACCCGGCGGATATTGGGGCGGCGGCGGAGGCGGGTATTGCGGCTGATAATTCGGCCCAGGGGCATATTGCGGCCGCGGGGGCGGTTGCGGTTGCGGCTGCGCCTGGCCGCCGCCGAAAAGGCTGCTGAAGAAGCCGCGCCCTTGGCCCTGCCCCGCCTGCGCTTGCTGGGCGGCCTGCAGCGCCTGCACCTGATTGCGTAGCTGCTCGACTTCCCACTCCAGCCGCTTGATGCGGTTCTGCGCTTCCGCCAATGCATGCTCCTGCACGAAGGCCGTTTGCGTAAGCCGGTAACGCGCTTCGGGGTAGCGTGCAAAAAGCTCGGCAATCAACGCATCCGCCTCCGGGTCGATCGGCGGCAATGCCGGGGCCGAGCTCGGCACCGAGCCGGTAAAGCCCGTTGCTTGTCGACCGCTGACCCGCTCGATGAAGCGGGTGATAATTTCGCGTTCCTCATTGGTCATGGTTGGTATCTCACTTTTGGGGATTTTTGGCCGACACGATCAGAACGACCGCTCCTTTCCAACGGCCTTCTCAGACGGCACCACGCTTGCCCCGCCGGGGCGCGGCCCTTATGGTGCGCTGCGGTCTCATATATCCATACACGCATTTTCGATGTACGCCAAAACTCCGAGCTTTCAAGACCTGATCCTTCGCCTTTCCGCGTTCTGGGCCGAGCAAGGCTGCGCGAT